>Ga0049107_10000386_pt1 | contig 12899 bp, 8 predicted proteins | sample WorMetilPIANOSA1_FD_61187 | JGI IMG/M metagenome (GOLD analysis project Ga0049107, IMG submission 61187) | Marine gutless worms symbiont microbial communities from Max Planck institute for Marine Microbiology, Germany - Olavius ilvae PIANOSA.1 | ecosystem: Host-associated > Annelida > Digestive...
AAAAAAACCTTAAACCAATAAATTCTTTTGTGGTACGTTAAACAGATGACAATTTTCATCTGTCCTTTTAATGTACATGAGTTTCGATAATGAAATAAATAGAAGATAAGCTGATGCTGACAACGGGCTCGACGCGTTTATAGGTCAGTCGATGTCATCAAACATGGTACCATTCCACATGTTACATATAGTTTCCTATTGTGCAATAGTAACTTTGTCTTTAAGACGCGTCGTTTTTACGATATTCGTCTTCGAAAAAATTCATGACCTTGAAATGGGTGTCGAAGGTCACTCAAGGTCATTGAGAGTGGTATCATTCAATAGACTGTGTACGGTTTCCTATTAGTGTTCTGTAGTAACTTTGTCCCTAAACTGCACCGTTTTTGAGATACTCGAGTTCAAAAATGCCGTGACCTTGAAAACCGGGTTAGGGTTGCTTCAACGTCATTCGAAATATCACCATGTGATAGAGCACTTATGACTTCCTATTGACGTTCTATAGTAACTATGGCTGTATCTCCTGTCGTTTCTAAGATATTAAATGTCGAAAAATATTGTGACCTTGAAATCGGGGTCAGAGGGCAATCAAGGTCATTGAAAGTTGTACCATTCGGTAGATCGTGTATAATTTCCTATTAGTGTTCTTTAGTAACTTTGTCCTTAAAACGCACCATTTTTGAGATATTGGACTTGTAAGTATCCCGTGACCTTGAAACCCGGGTTAGGGGACACTCAAGGTCATTGGAAATATCCCCCGTCAATAGTGCGCATACGACTTCCTATTGACGTTCTATAGTACCTATGGCTCTATCTCGTGTCGTTTCTGAGATATTCAATGTCGAAAAATGTCGTGACCTTGAAATCGGGGTCAAAGGTCAATCAAGGTCATTGAAAGTTGTACCATGCGATTGAGGGTGTATGATTTCCTGTTAGTGTTCTATAGTAACTTTATCCCTAAAATGCACCGGTTTTGAGTTATTCAACTTGTAAATATCCTGTGACCTTGAATTCCGGGTTAGGGTCACTCAAGGTCATTGGTAATATCAACCGTCGATAGAGCGCATACGACTTCCTATTGACGTTCTATAGCAACTATAGCTCTATCTCGTGTCGTTTCTGAGATATTCATTGTCGAAAAATGTCGTGACCTGGAAATGGGGGTCAAAGTTCACTCAAGGTCATTGAAAGTTGTACAATGCGATAGAGCGTGTATGGTTTCCTATTGGTGTTTTTCAGTAACTTTGTGCCTAAAACGCATCGTTTTTGAGATATTCGACTTTAAAGTCTACAGTGACCTTGAAACCCGGTTTGGGGGTCTGCGAGCGTGTGAAAAAGAATAAAGCACATACCCTGTATTATATAACTTTCAACTTTATAAACATATATCATTAAACAGGTAGACAGACGCAAATACGAGAAACCTTACAACTGCAACAAATAAGCACAATATGACAGTATTTGTTTCCTTGATGACTGAGATGTGTAAATTAAATGCAGTTTTCAAACATCATAAAAAGGCCAGTAAAGTGTATTGCAATGACAGTAGTAGACGACCATGTGTCTAATCACTTCCGTGAAGTGAAGACTCTCTAAACCTTCTGCGAACAATACTGTTTTGATTTTCAAGGTGTAAAAAAAATGTTTGATTGTATAACTGAGTTAATGAATCAACCTATGTCGACACTTACCCAGACGGGCCGCCAGTGCTGTCATCTCCTCCGTCAATATTGCAGGTAGTCTGTAGCAAAGTGTAAACAAATTCATAACAGAAACTTATTCAGATGACAATAACCCAATTTACTCATGTTTTTCCACCAAAAAAATAAGTTAAAGTTTATCTCATGTCACTAGGGATGCACCAATAACGCACTGGCCGATTGTCGGTCAGCCGATAATCGGTGCCAAACAATCGGCCTATCATCGGCCCATTACCGAATAATACAAAAAGTTGCAGAAACTGGACAAAAGCCCGCAGTTCACACTGTATAATTCAACACTAACGATGGACACGTGTGGGGTGGCGAGAGGTGTTGCGTGGGGAGGAATTGCGCAGCGTGGTCGATCACTGTTCAGTCACCACCCCTGCCGCACACTCCTCCCCACGCCAGTGACGCAACCCCTCTCACGTCGCGGCCGATGTTCACCGCTTGACACGACAGCAACCCCGACTCATTTTCACACCATCAAACACAAAGGCATACAAAATTGATTGTTAAAGAAGCCGTTCATAAACCTCACGTGTCTTTAACTCTCTAACGCCCATTTCGCACCCCAGACGAATGTGTTATCTTAGGGTTACTGTCCACGGAGAAGAAATTGACGATAGCGTTTGTTGGGTGCGGGGCATGCGGCAGACCTTGGAGGAGGCCTACTATTGGCTGTTGGTCAAGACAGTCGCGACCAATCATAGCACAGCAATGAGGTGTTTCGGTCACCGTCTGACGCACGCTGCTGATCAGTCCCCCGAAGCATGCATGTAAAAAATCTGGCAATACTGTCGCAAATGTTTAACTCATACGCGTATCCTGGTTTTCTAACTATCTGATATACGTACATTAACTTCAAATACTTAGTTTTGGCTTTACGCAATGTCCCGACGCTCTCCGTGATAACGGCCTTACAGTAAAACGACTGTACTGCCGGCAGCATATATATATATACACATTTTGTGTATCTCTACTGAAGTAAGTAATGGCCAGTGTTCTTTTTGTGAATTTGATGCTGTTAATATCTGAGCAGCAACTGAGCCGGAATCTCTTGTTCGGCGTGCTACGGCGTAGTGCTGCAGTGAGCAGAGATATAGACCAGAGATGTAGGGATACAATTGAACTGTCCTCCAGCCACACCGAATCGACGGCCGTGCTGTAGCTGTAGGCCCCCACCCACAGCGTCACCGGCGATGTCTATAGCCGGCCGCAAGCACCGCCCCGCGCCATTGCGCAACCCCCGACCAACTGTACCGTCAATCTGACACTTCAAAGTCGTAACCGTAAGATAACACTACCCCGCAGACAACCGGGGACCTTCGATCTATCGCATTTTCGCGCGGAACCCTTCGCTGGATCAGCCCGGCGCATGCTGTGTGACGTGCGTCTACGCGGATGAGCGTTATATACAGTATGCACCGGATCGATCGAATGAAGGTTCTGCGCGAAGATGCGGCAGATCGAAGGTCGCCAGTTCCTTGGGTGCGAATTGGGCGTTAAAGTTTTAATCTGACACGTACAACGTTGTGACTCGGCGGTAGTTGAACTTGAGGCGCCGTGAAACGTGAATGCGTCCACCGTCCACTCACCACGCGCCGCAGTCTGCTCCCCTCATAACGTTTCTTGTACTTACCAAGTGTGTAAACGATAATCGGCCGATACCCATTATCGGCCGATTATCGGTGCATCCCTACATATCACGGATCTTAGTCGTCACCAAATTCTGTCAAAATAGCATGTATGGATTATATCTGTAGTCGAGCCCATAAGGTATAATATTTGTTATCTTATAAACGTTGGCGGACATGTACCCGAGGTCAAAAAAAAACCCAAAAGAATAACATGCGTCATAAAACCTTAGCCAAACAAATAGTTCGTTATACAAATTTTTTACATTTCTTTGTCCGTCTCAACACGTCAAGTTTAATTTTCGCCGTATTGTGACGGTTGTCGTTGGAGTTACATCATGAATTAATTTTTATAATATCTATGTAGTACAGATTATTAAGGATCTAATGCTACTGATAATACTTAATTCCAAATTCCTAAGAAGCGTTATATTTTTCATTATACGGGAGGATGACCTTTATGTCCACTAAAAACTAATTATTCAATTGAAAACCATAGTTATTGGATATATTACTAATTAGAAATATTAGACATATAGATAGAAATCGTTACATCTGTAATAAAGTGTTGACTATACAGCTTTTATTAACATCATGTAATAAATATAGTCATTGGCATATTTACAGGTTGTTTGAAAATAGCTGTAAAGAATAAAATGAAGTGTTACTGTATTGTATCGACAAGCTGCATATAAAGTACAAATTAATGGTTTCTAAAATGCTACTCCTTTGACAATTTGTTCGTTTTTTAAATTAAATCTAAAAAAATAACTCATTTTGTACTTAAAGTATAGACTTTACACTAGACGTGTACAATTTGAAAATAAGCAAACGTGTATCTGAATGCGTAATCTTCTACTTAACATTGAGGATACGTTATGCCTCTCAGTCGTCTGAGTGAGCTACGCTGGACTCGGACTGCACTACTGTGTTCTTTTTGCCCCCAAAGTTTAGGTCGTATCCCTTACTCCAAAATTTTACATCTCTTGAATCTCGATTCTTTATTATATATTTATTTATAGACTATTTATCGTAATCATAAGTTTAAATCTACTTACAATTAATTCTAAAAAAATTAATTTGTGCACGTAACAACCTCAACCGACTGTCTGGTTGTAACATACTTATTTGTTTTGCATGTAAAAATTGTCTCAACGTCATTTACTGACAAATGTGCAATGTTGTATAAATGACATGTCATTAAGTAAGAGATGTCACTACGAATGCCTGATTTTTTAAAGCTAACACATTAAAGTATTCTGTCATCCAATTTTACACCTGTTACGACTGGGAAGAAATCAACTTAACATTGAGTTTTGAGTATTATCATTTATTTCTTTTCGCTTGAAGGTCTGCTGTCATCCTGAAAATTTACACCATTGTTACGAGGTGTCATGAGGTAATAATTACAATTTACCTACAAGTATGCATGTTCTTCTGCATAACTCCGAAATAACAGAAGCTTAGATCTAGAATTTTTGTTGTATAACTTTATCTACAGCTGTCTGAAAATTTGGACGGGCGTATTTTTCGATTTTAGTTTCTTATTTAAGGTATTCATTTCATTGACCTCCGAGATGTATAAGCCTCTGTTTACATTAGTTTTCGGGAAAGACTTTATCCGTACAATAAACATACATCACTGTCACGTAATCAAAATAGTATCGAAACAAAAATTCTATCCAAAATCATACTACTTTTATGTTTATGATGAATAGTGTGGCACATATATTGATTATGCGTTACAAAAAAAAATATTATGCACCATAGCGTTATACATAAAAATATAATTATTTATAATCCGTACAAATATCAATTACTTACGATATTGTTGTTGACCACAATAGCATTTATCGTGACGGGTAGACCTTGGTTTTCAATATTTCTGAACGTCTGTTCGCTCATTGTGTATGATGCAAAGGTGTCAGTCATCACACCGACATTCATTTCGCGTCTATATTGTAAAAACAAAAAAAAATTCAGAGACAAAGCGCACATGCATAGAGACCATATATGAGGATCGGCAAGCATTTCACACAAAGTAGGTCTACATTCACTTCCTCGGAAGCTAAACGGACAATTTTCACGAAAATAGCATTTAATGAGCTATAAAAAGATTTTTGGTTATTGTCCAAATAAATTTTAAATTTTATGTTATACCTTCACAGGTCTGTCACTGTACTCCGGTATTCCCTTTAGGATTTTATCATTTAAATTTGACGAAAAAATTTTTATTTCTTCTAAAATGTTAATTTAATCGAGAAATTTATACATTACATAACGTCAACCCAAGTTCCTTTTTTTAGTACCGTATAGTTTTTTAAATGCGTACAAATCTACAAGAAAAAAGATTATCGAATTTTATTGAACGTAACATTGACAGAATAAACAGCAGCAAAATGCACATTTACCAATACACATAACACTTTACTGGATGTCTATATATAATCGCTTCTGCTTTGCTGCTCTATACTTAATATTATAACTTACTGTTACATTTGATCGTATAGTACATTTTTTTTAAATAATAAGTTTCGATTATGTGAGCGAGAACAATGTATTACACACACAACTTTATTTATCTCGCAAGGCACCACAAAAAACGTAATATTTACTATACCTCTTGTTGTCGTAAGCGACGATTTTCAGTTTTTTTGTTGTCGGCGGTCCGTCGCCATCTTCTATCTACAGAAGTATGACACCTTAAATTATTATATCTCTTATAATAAAACTACATAGTTACAGTGACTTACGTTTTGTCGACGAGACATGTCCAATAATTGCCAGCGACAACGAACGTTATACGTTAACGTTAGCGCGAAATGAAGAAATGCCATTAAAATTATTCCCCTGTATCTTAATTCTTTTTTTTCCGAATAAACGACATTGTTATTCTCATCTATGTTAAGGAACATTAACCTATACGATCATCAGCGAGGAAAGTTAACACTTTTCTATAACATATAAAGATCCTGCATAATTAAACTCTGTGAGAAAATAAACCAGATTACAATTTTCCTAAATTTCTGACCCTTACGGTGTCTAATTCAATAGTTACGTTTTACGTCGTCCAGTTTTGTACTGTAATATAATGTTTAATGAATGAATAAATTGAAGCCTTATTTATGTCAATAATCTTTATTGTAAAAAAGCTCTTTACATTGCCTCATGCGTGACTTTGTTCATAAAATCATGGACAACACATGTCATAGGAGCGAATATGTAACAGAAAATCAAACCGAAAACGGTAGAAAATATCCTAGGTTTTGGCCAAAAAAAAATATATGCTATATTACATGCGTTAACATCATTTTGAATATACTTTTATACTGAACCCTTGAAGTTTTAATAATTCACATTAATAATTTACAACATGTATGTAAATAACCTCAATGAAAGTTTCATCTGTTGCGTTGATTTCCATTTTCCCTTGATACTCTTTTGTCTCAAGCGAGTACGCCGTTAGAACGTCGCCAATGTGAACGGATTTGACCACATCCATCTGTTCCCTCCAAAACTTCATTGGCAGTGTTCGATTAGTTTCCGGCGAGGACAGAATTATATCCGTCCTCGCCCAATCGTCGCCACGTGGCGACGTTTTCTGTAAATAATACATTCGTATCATATCACATATGTACGTATAAAACAACAGACAGTCGATACTTAATAACAACAGTAATTTTTATAAATGCATCATTGTACTTCAGTATATAAGATGTAGCTATAGTATGTTAATCTGGTTCTATTATGCTTATTAGATTTAACGTCGCTGCAGATATAAATTAATATATGCACGTGATTAATAAGGCCATTAACTAGTCATTCCCTGTTGTTGTTTCTTACATGAGGTGAAGTCGAAGGATATTCATGAAGTTCGACTCTAATCGTCTTGTCTTTATAGTCCTCGTCGAAGGGTCGTATTCATATTTAAATATCCGCGTATGGACTCAAAGGAATAAACTAAATGATTTATCGGCTTGAATACGAAGTTTAATAATATCCTCTACCGTCTGTATACAACCTACAAACTTGCACGGAGACACGTAGAGAGGTACTCCTTGTCAAAACAAAAAGTGTGATTGTGTATAACGTTTTCGCTCAAAAATGGGTTTACTAATTTACAGCTGACATGATAATTTCACGAGTCAAATTTTCCGTTATGATTGAGTGTGTAAGAGCTGAAACAATTTCATCATCAACCGCCCTTGGCATACACAACCCTTAACAGTCATCTACTCAATATTAGTATAAAGGCTTTAACATATTCCCCAGTTCTTCTTTTGCCATCTGCACTCTGATCGCATCCGTTTAGTTGTGCTGGTCATGACAAAAAGAAAGAAGAGCAGTTGAAATGGTTCCTGGCATTGGGTATGTACATCCAAAAATTTTGTTTCTGTGTACACATCTAACACGACCAATTTATTCACTCCTGTTTGACTGAGTGTGTTTTTGTTTATTTTCATTAGGTTTCTGATTTGTGTGTTCATTTCTTGTCTTCTATTTACTTGTGTGTCCCAATTACTTTAGATATACATCTTTATTCATCATCAACTCGTTGCAACACACACACAATAGAAAAAAAGCATGAAATAATTAAAGTTAATACAGACACACACACACAAACACAAACACACAAGAAATTACATCGATATCCGTAGAGAGCTACACACAACCAACATACTGCCAAATGTAATATGAGAAGAGAAGATGCTTTTATTTCATATATTAGCCGTAGACTGGATTAGTCCACAAACACGTTACGAAATATATACACAAAACTGAAGAACGAAAATTGAAAATCTAAACCTACAGTCACATGCAAAATGACGCTATACAACCAAATAAAAGCCTAATCATAATGGCTTAAACACTATAGAATAAAAGAATTTCGGAATTTAAAAGTCCTAAATTTAAAGGCTTCAAAATTCCTCGGATGTCGCAATCTGTCCGTCAATGAGACGTCACACTTGTCCGGTAGTATGTAATACAGACATGATGTCTCCGGCAGCACACTGCGCTGGATGAAGGGCTGGGTCAGCTGGTCACGCCGTGACTCCAGCGTGTCTAGTCCTGTTATGGTCGGCGACATCATATAGCCGCACTCTTGAAAAATTATGCGCATCGCTCTTGGCTGCAGAGACTCCAGCGCATTCGTCTATGCGGCTGAGACACTGGAGTGCCACACAATGCACGCGTACTCCAATACCGACCGAATCACCATGATGTAAAAATACATCAGGTCATCACGCCCGGCGCCGGAGCGCTTCAGCTGCTTAATAAATTGCTATCTCGATGCCGCCTTCGACGTGACGGCGTTGACATGTTGAGTCCACTTCAGGTCGCTCGCAACATGCACACCCAGCAGCTTAAATGTTTTGCCGCATTTCACAGGTGTGCCGTTCAGACTGACGGGCGGCGACGGGTCCATAATCACAGAACCAATCAGCAACTCTGTCGTCTTACGGTCGTTCACCATCATGTCGGCGTCAGTCGCCTGTTGAACGAGCTCATCGACAAATGACTGCATGCTGCTGACCGCCGACCTGCTCATGAACTCCATCATCGTCGTGTCGTCCACGTACTTGTGCGTTAGACAACCCGGTCGCACCGCATCGATCAGAATAACGGACGTTAGTCGGCCTTGATATGATCCGTGCGGCATGCCAGCTGACAACTGCAGCCAAGCTTATAGGACGTCGCCAATCTTCACGCGCTGTAGTCATCCTTGCAGGAAGGCGCACATCCCCCGCACAATGACATCAGGCAGACCCAGTGCCACCATCTTAGGCACCAGTACGTTATGGTCGACATGGTCAAATGCTTTGGCAAAATCGACGAAGACTGTGCGCGCCGACTCGCCCTTGTCAACGTCGACATGCCAATGGTGTAGCATATCAACCAACGCGTGGGTAGTTGACAGCTGTCTCAGAGCGCCGTACTGCCGGTCGTCCAATCTGTCGCCCACACGCTCCACAATCCACGTCCCAAAAAGGACTTCAGCACCTTGGCAAGTGTGGCCATGAGTGAAATCGGTCACAGTTCAGATTCAACGGCTCTAGGTGACTGAATTTTTGGCACCGGCACGACATTCGCTTCCTTCCACGACAACGGCAAAAATCTGCGCGCACTGACGCGTTGTAGATGGCGCAAATTGGACATGCAAGATGAATTGTGCGGTCGCGTAGCAACAAATATGGCAATCCGTCAAGTCCCGGTGCCTTGTGTACTTTCACACGACTCAACTTGCCCTCCACGACCGCCAGGTTGATGGTGAATTCGCCCAGGACGACGACAGCTGGCGGCGGTATAGTAGTGTCGTCTACTGTTTTGAGGTCAGCACGGCAGCCATGCCCATGCAAGAAGCGACTGACGGTACCTACCAAGGCGTTAACGTCGCCGTCTTGGATTTGATTAGCCAGACCAGTCAGCGACTGAGTCCTGTTGACTGTCTAGCCATAATGATCTTGACACTACGCCACCAGGTCCGCGCGTCACTGTCGCGCAGTCCCTTCAGTTTTCAGACGTAATACTTCCGCCGCAGCGTCCTCGAGATTCTGTGTACTCGGTTCCAGTACGCACGTTATCGCGCCGTCTGACCAGTTTTCAACGCATAATGACGACATGGCATGAGATGACGGAACTGGTCGTCGATCCACGGTTCATCAGTCGATTGGCGCCTGACGATCCTCATCGGCAGGTAATAAAAGACCAGTTGTGTAACGGTGCCGCAAAAAATCTCCGTCATCTCATCGCAGGTCTCCATGTGGTAAAGCGGCGACCAGTTGATGTCAGCGATCGCCTGTCCCAGCAGCACTCTGCCGTTCGAATCCTGGCTGCGAACCGTCACCGTCACATCCGGGCCACGGTCAGTTGACCGGTGCTTCAGCGTCATAACCACCGCGTTGTGGTCAGAGCTGCCGATGTTCGACAGGACGAGATGCATTTCGTACAAGTCCTTGAGGTTCGTATAGATCTTATCGAGCACAGCAGATCCACGCGTGGCAGACTTATTGACTTGTCGCAGCGGGTACTACAGCAGCCGACGTCATGCAGTTTATTGAAATCGCAAAGCAGGACGACGCCGACATGCGGGTGATCGCGCGCAAGTGTCCAGACAGTCAAGTGTGTGTGACGTCATGGCCCTGTCATCAGCTGACGGTGGGTGGTTTACAACGCCAACGACGACGTGCGACACAGCGCGAGGCATTCGCGACTGCCTATACAACAGCCACAGTTTCGTAATTCGCCGACTCCAACATATCCAGCCTCACGCACGGTAGATTGTGGCGCACGAACACAGCAACTTCGCCGCCGCGTCGCTCGTCCTTCCGGTCACTACGATGCGTGACGTAACCCGGAATGTTGACAAGGTCGATTGGAACGGTCTTGTTCAGCCATGTCTCGATAAAGCACCTTATGTCGACCATTCTCGCACAGGATTGCCTCCAGCTCGTCCATCTTGTGCACCATGCCACCTCGTAGGTTTGCAGTGAACACAGACGGGACAAACTTTTGATACGTCTGCATCGTCACACGTACGGGGAGAAGGGCTGACCTGGCCACAGGCTATGGCATCGTCGTGCGTTTTCGGATAACGACCGGGATTTGCATCTCTTCCGCGTTGGCCGTGCACATGACGTCACACTGGAGATGAGGCCCCAGCGTCTGGTCACGTAGAATAGCATTTGATCTCTTCGTGACTATAATTAATGTACGTTGACGAATTTCCGCAATTGATATATTCGGAGTTGACTGGTGGCGGCGGTGGCCAACGTCAACCGGAGTTCCCGTCGATTGTTTATGTTTCCTTTTCTGTGGGCTAGCACAGCCGCCACGGCAGTGAGCGACGCAGCCCATGCAGAGACACGATGTGTTGGCGAGTACTAGTTGAACGCTCGCGAATCATTCCCTGCGTGTAGGTTCGCTGCCTCGCTGGCAGCTACAGGCCAAGACATAAAGTAGTCTTCCTTATATTTCTTGTCGGCCAAAATTCACCAAATATGAATATATAAACAATGAAAACAGGTAACAAGTTACACAAATACATACAAATTTACATATAAACTAAGCAATATATTTCATTGATTAGGCCCAGGTCCCTTATACGAAAATAAACGTACAATACAAGAACTGGTCTTGATTTTATAATCATATACAAAATATATTTATTTACGTCCTGGTTGTTCCCTGTCATGGAAGCAGTGCGCCAAAATGGGAAACGAACAAGTTTACTGCGCTTTCTTTTGAGGATTCAACGAACGCTGATTAGTTATGTCTACGGATCGATCCTCAAGTTTAAAACATAATAGAAGGCGTTTCGGACTAAGCATGTACCACCTACGATTTCTGAATTAAAATCTTTTCATTGAAATCGTCTTTTTTAAATTTACAACTTACTCATGGCGATATACTATTTTTCGCAAATTCTTACCCATGAAATGCTTTATAATATGCGCGCAGGTTTATAAACTTCGGTAATACCTTCATAATTTTTCACAATCGGTACACCATGAATAGGCCACTTTAAATGTATGCGTTCATGACGCCTACCAGTTAAGAATCCTACACACCTATTACGTTATGACATTTCTCAAGAAAATTATTCTTTCACATGTGTAAATGAATAAACAATCACGAACAAAGTGTAAATTTTGGTTTTCATAAATTCGTTTACTTATTTGTTTAGCGGTTAATGTTGAGAAATGAGGTTGTATACGCTCACTCGTGTAACTTCGAAATTTAGTGACCGCAAATACATTTTTTGGACAAATACGAATATAATGTTCTTTTTCGCCTCTTAGTTCCATGACACAGGCTTCCTGTGTTTCTACTATCAACCGACCACTAATTGGATTCACCGACAGTCATAATGACCAAATTTATTAATTTTCTTAACTGCTAGGCTTGATGAACGTATACATTTAAAATGCCTTATTTGATTTTCGAATCAGGTATGATTCATTTATCCATTGTCATTCGAATTCGTTACTATTTGGTACGATGGTACATTGTTTCTTATGAACCTGAAAATCAACTCAAAGTATCCATCACCAAAAATTCCAGTTGCGTTCTTTTTTTCTAAATTAATTATATATGGCAGTAAAGCAAATTTAACTGGGAGATTGAGTAAAAATCATATAAAATACAGAAGAAAAAAAAATAATTTAGGAGTACATGAAAGCTCGAAAACGGCAATTAGATTAGACACTGCTTCACAGACATCTCAAAGTTTACAACTCAGGTCTTATTATAGAACTGCAGTCAACTTATTGCACTGTTCCACCACAGTCCGTTACACCGACAGTACACAATACACCTAGATCACAGAAGGTCCTTATTTGATTTGGCCACAAACAGCAGTTCGAACATATTATCTTCAAGTCTATTTCTTCTATCGCTGCACATCAGTCCAGCTACACTAAATGCTCTTTCAATTGCAGCAGATCTGGCTGGGATCATGTGATGCTGCAAGTGCATGGAGCTGAAACAGTTTAGGATAGATCAGTTTATTGGCCTGCGAGAACTAGATGCAGAAGCAGTCGGGTGACTCGGTACTTGCTAACTG
>Ga0049107_10000387_pt1 | contig 12894 bp, 6 predicted proteins | sample WorMetilPIANOSA1_FD_61187 | JGI IMG/M metagenome (GOLD analysis project Ga0049107, IMG submission 61187) | Marine gutless worms symbiont microbial communities from Max Planck institute for Marine Microbiology, Germany - Olavius ilvae PIANOSA.1 | ecosystem: Host-associated > Annelida > Digestive...
TACTACACTCAGTAGTTGACTTTGCCGCCCTATGACGTCATCATCAGTGATGACGTCACATCAACTACCACACTATTGTAGTAAGTAAAGACTGTAGTTTCTACTGATGCATGCCCTGCATACTCATTTTTACATTATCATGCCAAATTGCAAAACTTTTTGAACGCCCCTCGTACCAGTTTTTGACTCTGGCTCTGCCTGCAGTAGCACTTTGCCACCAAGTTTGTGGAGATGTATATAAATGTAGTTCTGGTACTTTTAGGTATTTACTGAAAAAAAACAGTCGCTTTTGTTTGCCTGGAGACACCAATGCATCTACAAATGTATTCCATGCAACAGCAGATCTCTGCCAAATTTCATCCAGCTCGGTCAACATTTGCGAGAATATCAGCCAAAAAATCTTTTTGTTTTGACTCAGAGGACATCCAGTGTATAGTGGGCATGGCTATGAATATGACATTTGCAGATTATTTTGCAACCTGATCTGTCGCGTACATTGGGCATAACTCGAAAACAGAGAGCCTTGGGAAGACTAAAATTGGCACGTCACACGTGACATGGACACCACTTTCAAGTCAGAGGTCAAGGTCACCAGGCCGCTTTACTCAGCGCGTCCTTAACGCATAAGGCGGCTGCAGTGGTCAGCGTGGAAACGTATTCGGTGTGGGAAAGTACTACTGTGTTGTGTCTGCTCGGGATGGTGCGCAAGACAGCTTGTCTAACTTGTGATGACCTCGCTCCCATAAGGAGTACACATAATATGCATTGATGGCCGCTGTCTGTCTGACCCCTTGTCTGACCCTAAGTTGAGAACGGAAGGGTATAGGAAGCTGAAAATTGGCAGGAAGGAAGCCCATGGCATATATGATGTGACCCCATTTATAGGTCGAAAGGTCGAGGTCACCAGGCCAGTGAACGCCATGACCGAAATCAGCCATATCTTCGGCATATGAAGGCCCACTAACTTCAAACTGGTATATGGATGGAATGATCCACATCACGGGCATGTGGTGTAAGCTCTCGGTGGCTGTTCAAGTCGCCACTCACTGGCAGGGGGCGTGGGCAACTGGGCCGCACAGCTTGTAATTAAATTAGCATACTTTACTTACTGTTGTAGTCTCGCGCACGATCCAATCATTACAACGACACTGCAGGTGTATGGAGTGGCTGCCGTTCCTGAGCACAACGATCCTAACTACGGTCATCTTGTGATTATAGCGGAGGCCGGCATTAAAAACACACTGCAGTTGTATCAGGACGAGGGGCGTTCCATCCCGTTACATGTCACATACGAGTTCTGGAGCCGTCTCGCTGCTGCAGTGCACTGCATCCACCGAAAGCGAATTATCCACCAGGATCTCAAGCCCGAAAACATTCTCGTAACTGCGGTCAGTAGTATCTGTTATGCTTTTGATTCAGCAACAGAAGGGGCATCCAGTCTTGTAGATAGTTACAGTTTAAGCTATTTCTTTGGAAACTCGGTCCGACCTTGGGTGGCTTCAGAAATGTGGACTGGTAAAATACAACCAAGTAGTAGTGGAAGTAGTACACTGGCAGCAAATATGATTGTGTGTAATGTGTTTGTTCAAATAAATAGTTATACATCATACAATGTGTTTTATATTTTTGTTTTTCTTATGCATATTGAATCAGCATGCTGATGTGCATCAGGTACATGCATTTAATGTGGTTGTGAGAATATTATATTTATAAATTTTTTATTTGGTTGTAGATTATACGTGATGCTTGTGGATGCATTGATACGGTTAGTTTATAAGTTACAGTTGTATTTTTGAATACATGAACCAGTCATTATGTGCATTAGAACAGCAGAGTTTTGGTATTGAAGTTAATATAATCATAATCATAAAAACAATTTGTAACGTGCACAATGTCAATGGATAAAACATTGAATCTGAGGTGCGGGCAATCACTAGGGCCTAACAGCATACTAAAAAGCATTATTAGAATAAAAGGTTTTCAGCTGATGGATAAAAGAACCATAAAATGTACATGCACGAATGTCTGCAGTAAGTGAGTTACATACAGTAGGCACAGCAATGCGGAAATTACGTGAGCCAAAATTAAGTTTATGCGACAGCACACAACAAATCAGACTGACTGGAACGTAGCCTGCAACCAGGTACATAGTTATGAAGTAAACATGACAGATACAATGGTGCATTGTTGTTGCGAGCGTTGAAAGCCAATAATGCTAGTTTAAACTGTACTGAACAGGTAGCCAGTGCAGATGACACAACATATCGGTAGAGTGGCTGAACTTAAAAAGATGCCTAAGAACCGAGAACAACTCGTGCGAGTGCATTCTGCATTCGCTGGAATCGAGTAATATTTTTCGCCGAGATTCCATACAGCACTGAGTTTGCGTAGTCGAGACGGGAGGTAACGAATGAGCAAGTGATGGTTTTGGCTACTTCGTTGGTAATGACCGGCCGTATGTGTCGCAAGGCACGGATGTGGTAAAAAGCAGACCGTAAAATCAACAGAAACTTGCTTAAGACACGTTGTACTCTTGAATGCTGTAAGGATGCCAAATGGTATGTGCCGAATGCATGTTTTCTAGCATATTTATGATAGCTAGGTTGTCCTGTTAATCGGGGAAATAGTTGAAGTATTGGCACTAATCTAGATTCAGCTCAATCTCCATCTATTTATTGACGTATTGCAGCTGTAAGCTGGATTAAATACAATGAATACAATACTATGACACCTAATATCTATGAAATAATCTAATGTTAAATAACTAAAGTCACTGAAAGTTTCCTAAAGCATTAGGAATAAAAGAGTTTTTGAAACGAGTAGATTTGGCAAAAGGTATTGGATACTTCTTAGCCGTACGAAGACTGTTAGTTATACGACTGTCATGCTACTCTGGTAGCAAGTAATGGAGGCAATTGTTAGCATCACAGATCGTGCTAATTCAGCTGTGATGTGTTGCTTGTCAAGTTGACTTTATTTGTCACATTGCAAATTGCCGAATAGTGTTACATCTCTTACATTTTGACCTGTATGTAATGAGGTGCACTTGAGATAACGTACTGGCATCCGAGGGCCCACATAAAAGGGAGTGATGCCCTTAACAGTTCAGGAGTCAGAGTGGGTGAAGAAAGGATAAGGCAAGTGGTATCTGCTATTTGGCATCCGGCAGGGCATCCAGCCATGAACCATCTCCAGCCTTCAATATTACCATGGCAGTAGAGGATAGAGATAACTACTTAAATAAAATCTCAAGTCTTTCCATATTGCATCGAAACACAGGAGAGCTGTCCTGTAGGCTCTGACTGCATTCAGTTGTTACATGGATGATGTTTAGCTTAAACTTTGTCTTGCTGTTACTTTACTTTACCAGAAACCTGTAGAATTGTATTATTCTTGGTAATGTTTCTGCAGTATGTTAACTTTGTACTACCTTACATTTTTGTTTCAAATGCAGATTAGTGGGTGGTATGAGAAACTGTTTAATATGCATGTTGTACAGTATATATTGTGTGTGTAAATATAATGTGATTGCACACTGGAACATGATATTCATTTGTAGGCAATGGTTGAACTGTTTTGTTGCTGTGTAGATACAGTTCAAAATAATCGATATGGGTATGGGTCGTCGTCTCATATCTGACAAGGTGGTAAGCGATGACATAGTGGGGACAAATGGCTATCACGCACCAGAGGTTTTGTTTGAAGACAGCTACGATATCCGTGCCGACATTTTCATGCTTGGCATTACTTTCTGTGTTATGGTAGGTCGACTATGGTAGCTGAACTGGCTAACCTCTGATTTTTTTGCTGATGTGAACATTTCATAAAAGCTATCTTTGATAAACTTCGGTTTGTGTTGGCATGTTGATAGTAAAGCGTCAACTTCGTTGTTCTCTTTCTTTTAACAAAGTTTTGTTTGAATTAATGAACTTTGAATCGATTCCAAGATATGAAAACCACCTTTAACTGTCAGCAATTTAATTATTACTGTCATGAGAAATAATCCCTTTCTACTTTTAGTAACTGTTACAATGCAGTGGATAGCAGCAAATGGAGAACATGAGTAGCAGTAGCTTGGTTGGTTGGTTGGTTGGGAGTTTCAGGCCAGCAGCACGCAGGACAGTGGTGTGTACAGTTTGGCTAGTTCGTGGACATGCGGCACACACTTGTAGTTCTGTGCTAGGCTGTCATGATTAGACTGGTGCATCACAGGCAAGGCACCGGCGATGGCGGTGCTGAAAAAGCACAAGGGATGCCACGGAGACAAGCAGGCGATAAACACTCATCGACAGGCACCTGGGTGGGTACGTGGACACGCAAGAAATCGCGAGAATTTTGCCAGAAATACCACGAGAATCGATTTTTCCATATGGCTGCAATCAGAGTCCTACCACAGAGGCGTCTTCAGAGGTGTCTTTCTAGCCAATCACTTGGGTAAAAACTAATAAACTAAACTAACATAACATGAACATAGGATAAGAATACATTAGTATAGTAAAATATCCATGGTAAGAGAGAATACAAAAATTCACTCAAGAAAATCCTAGGATAGAGGATCATGATCCATGGATCTGCCTACCCCAAGGAAATCTCCCGACTGTGCGGTAATGGTAGATACAAGCAGTGCACTGCCAGTGGGTACTGTTGGGGTGTTCCATTCATGTCTGACCACTAAAGGCTCCTGCATGCACATTGGGGCGAGGGTCGTCGAGCCTCTCATCAGCCCTCTGACGCCAGTACCCATTTATCTTTGATGATGCTATAGAAGTCACAGTAGGTGATGTGTTCTATTGGCTATATTTGTGCCGTTTTACCCAGGTTATCCTTTTCCTGTCATTAAATTGGTTTGTCATTGGTTGCAGTTGCTGCCGCCATCAAATCTGCGCCGTACAGCACTGCAGGCATTGCTGAAGAGAATTCACGATGCCAAAGCACAGAAAATGTGTGGTCGAAATCTGTTCACGTCGGTTATTGAACTGTCAACATTGTCTGGTGCTGGTGGCAAGATCTCTACACCAATACGCAACATGCTTTGGTAGGCACACAGATCATTCATATAGAACGTCTGGATTTTTTCCAAAACTTTCAACTGTATTAATTGCATTGCATCATAATGTACTTTTAGTCTTGTAATATTTGTTACTGATGTCAAAACTTACATGGTTGTTGGTAAGATTGTACCACTGTTGCTTTGTACATCTGTTTGCATGTTAGAAGTGGAAAAATTGTATTGTATTCACTTCAGATTTAGTGCAGTATTATCAGTATCTGCATCATACCTCTTGCTGGAGAATTGATATCTGCAAGAGCAAGAACGATTGTGCTGTGTGTCAAGTATTGTAGCTGCCGTCCAGTACTTGTTGCAGTTGCAGAGGCATATCCATGTTTTTCTATGAGATCTTGGCTTTGTGCTTTGTTTCCAGAGTGGAGGGGTTCTCTGAATTGCAGGGAGAAGAGCATCAGGCCATGGCGCTAGGGATTTTTCGAATTATGCCAACCAACATCACAGTGTCGCATGTTGGCATCACTAATTTGGGTCCACAGTTTTCTGCAGATAAAAAAAGACAATTTCTGTCAGTCTGCTCGACAATTTTGTGGCACCATTGAATTCATGGCTTGCTGTGCAGTATCTGATGCTGGTGACAAGACTTCTTTATCAGTAAATCAAAGCGAGTGTAAAATCTGCAGTTTTGTAAAGTGTGCTAGTTACCTGCACCAAAGAGGTTATGTTGTCTGTTTTCTCTTGTTTGTTATCAGGATTATGCAAAAAGCTAATCATCCGATTTAAAAAAAATCAATGGATAGGTGCCACAGCAGAAACCATGAAATTTCTGGTAAAAATATGTATTGCATTATGTTATGGTTAGGGTAGGGTTTGGTGGGGTTAGCGTAATACCCTGCTGGATCAAATGACACTGTGACGCCAGTATCATGGTGTATGACTCTGCCTCACCATATGTTTCACATGGTGTTGTTTGACTGTTAAGAATTTTGTACAGCCTTGGTGGATGTATGTGCTGTATGGAGTAATGTTCTAGTTTTTTATATGTATTTGGTTTGCAAACTTTGCAGAAATGATAATGATCTAACGTTGAACAAACTGAAAGTATTATAGTGATGCTGTCAAAAACTTTCAGTGAAACAACTGGAATGTGTGCTGTTTTTGTGCAGCACAATGGTAGAGAGGCTGGAGCGACGCAGCATAACGCTGCTTGACGTCGTTGCATTGTGCAGCAGCGAGGCAGCATCTCTGCGCACTGAAGAAGAACACAGCCGTGCAGTTGCTCAGTCGTCCACGTCTCATGTATTACACATTATTCTACGCAACAGTTACAAAGATTTATAGCAGAGTTATCCCCCATCCATGGGTGATAAACTGTGAAGAGAAATAATGTGTGAATGAACCCAATGACACCATTGTTGTCACTACTTCCCTGTGCTGCAACCTGTCGTCCTTTTTACTTTACAGTTGAAAGTGTGCCATCCTGGCCCTGTGGCTTGTTTCAGTGCTATGCACTCCAGTGGTTAAGTTAGGGTTACGATTAGGAAATTTGTCTTTTTTAAAACTTTTACATGACCACGACCATCCATGGGTGACCCTGATTCAAAATGTGTATGGGTCATGGGGGTCTGTCTTCCTTTGAGCATGATTGAGTCACACGCAGACATAGCTCGTTTTATCTCATGTACGTCTGCTTCAATACTTTTCCGAAGTTAACATTACGAGGTGATAAGTATTGTTCCAAACCAAAAATTTTAATGTGGCCTTTTGGTAGATGTGTCGTTGCTCATATTTTATGTTCTTGTTATATTATGATAATTCAGTTGATATACATTTTCATTGTGCGTGCTGTTTTGAAACCTAATGGACATTAGGAAGGGCATCCAGTATTAAACTCTTGCTCCAGCATTCTCAAAAGTTTTGCTATGGAATCTATGCTGGTCCTGCCCCATGTGGGCTCTGGAGTTGTAATAATAGACCCACTCCGTTTCCTGGCCGGATGTCGTACAAGACGACTAAACCTGCCAGGTCTCGTTTTGTTTTATATCTTAGCATGCTTTAATTGTATCGTTGCTTATTAGGCCCGCTTTTTATGTATTGTTAATTTTCGTTGGTATGTGTTCTGTCTCTTGGTTGTTCTAGTTTAGTTGTCGTTAGTTGCCAAGTGATTGGCTAGAAAGACCCCCGAAGAAGCCTAACTGGCAAGGGGATCATCTCCATAAAGCTTATGATTATGTCGGTTTATTGCATTCTTTCGTTGTTTTATTGCATGATATTTGTGTTCTCCCTGGCCGTATGTGATACATTTCCTACTTCTGTGGCATGATATAGCCTCTTTGTGCTGAAAGTGCCATAAAACACCAACTAACTATGATGGTCCTATGTTGTAACAGTGGTGACCATTGAAAAATATGCCGTTCAAAGCTGAGCATTTTTTTCAAGCTGTTGAACATTTCAGGTTGCTGAATGTGGGATTGGTTAGTAGTACATACATTGTATGTATTCGGAGCTTCTTTCATCTTAAGACCAAGACCACCGGAAGTAAACGAAGGTACTTGGTGGATTTAACTTTTAAGTAAGTGAAGGCCACTGTTGATCACAATACTGATCCAAGCACAGAATAGAGAAACTATAAATAGTACTTGAGAAGTTGCTGTGTCCTTCAAGATCATTATGACTATAGTGTGACAAGACCGTGTTTCACAACACATCAGACCTGCAAGACCAAGACCACAGCGTCAAGACCAAGACCGATTTTTTGGTTTCAGACCAGTCTTGTACCAAGACTGGCGGTCTCCGAGCACATCACTGGTTAGGTGTGTTTGAGGCGTTGGGCTTTGGAAACGTTAAACTGGGTTTGCAGTAGGACGTTACTCCGGCTGCACCTTCAGTGCCCACGTGAGTTCACATTTGCAGTAAGGCAGGGTCTGTGATAATCAGCAAAGCCTCTGTGTGAACTGAACTGGGAGGGAAGAAGTGGATAGAGAAAATACGTAGTATTACAGAAGCTTGGTGTACCGTTGCAGGTGGATTCCGGCATAGACAGCATGGGTGACTGTATGGCAAGCCAGAGAACGTTACACAAGGTAGTACTGATTGTTTTTTTATTGTACACAGCATGTGAGGTTTGTTACTAGATCTCTACATTATGATGTTCTTGTTGTCTTTCATCCTTTGCTTCAACAAACATCGGCTAAACCAGGTTCACCTGGAAAATGGCCGTTAAAACGGAGAGAGAGTCTAGACTCTCCGTTTTAACGGCCATTTTCCAGGTGAACCTGGGTTAGCTGATGTTTATTGAAGCAAAGGATGATGGAGGTGGCAGTGACAACTGGACTACTGGAGCTATAAGGCGTGCAAAACTCCAGTCAAATCATCACCAACAAACCGACATCCAGTTTTTTTACAGGCCGGTTGCCCTTCCTGTCGCCAAACAAACGGTGTCAAAGCACTGAAGGGAAAAATATCATTCCATGGACTTGCGTACCCCAAGCTCACCACCTGGGGTCTTCCAACTTTGTCTCTGATCACTAATAGCTCCTGGTTACCTTGGGGGAGGGTTGCCATGCCTCTCATCAGCCCTCTGGTGCCAGTACCTCTAATGCTAGACTGGAAGTAATTATCAGATAGCCAGTCCCTGCAGACATGTCATATGCACTGCCGTCGTTACATACTGAGTACAACTTGGACTGATTGTGTTACTAATGCTGAAGTATCTTCTCTCACTGGTTTACCGGACATGACATCGGTCATCTCATGAAGATGGCATGCCCTCTTCGGCCTCGTACGACGACTAAGCAAGGCACGCACCAAGATGCATCATGGTGAAGACCCCTGATAGACCATGTTATACCTGGATCAGTCGGCTGGAGCAAGATACTGGCATCTCAGCAGACCAGCTTTGGAAAATCATGGCTGACAGAATGGAGTGGGTAGCTCTACGACCCTGAGCTGGTTTCCGGAGATCGATAATGACAGTAACTATCAAGAGCAGTCAGCAGGGGCGTAGCCGAAATTGCACGTAGGAGGGGGGGGGGCTGGTGCGACATATCAGAGACGGTTGCCGGCTCACCATACACCCCACCCCTCCCACCTCGGCTCCCGCTCCACTTGGTATACACACAAAAATATTTAAACGTTTTTGAATGTACACAACCATATTTTGTGCTTCTACAGGAAACGCCTAAAAATGTCTTTGCTCTCTAGGGGGCCTAGGCCCCCCAGCCCCCCCCCTCTGGCTACGCCCCTGGCAGTCAGAGACTACAAACATCTGCCAGGGCAAAATTGTTCGCCCAAAACTGTTACTATTAATTAATGCCTTGTTAAACATACCCTGCATTGCAGGGTGTGGTTCTGCCAACAATGGTAAAATGTCCGTTATAAATTATTTGATCCGTATCCTGATCCAATTGACATCCAAAATTTATTGGTGATTTCTTTGTCCAAAAATGTATCTCTGGTAAAATACTTACGAGGATCTGATCAGTAATTTCTATGTGAACTTGTTAACAAACACCTGAAGGGTAAAACGCCCTCTTTGGCAGAGGTACGGTAAAGATATAATACTGGAGATTGTTTGCCACACCTGGTATGTGCCACATTTAGAAAGTGTAATCCCCTAATCCCAAAAACTGTAATCCCAAGCAGTTGCTGGGAAAACAACAAATTTAAGAGGATTACTTTTTTATCACTGGTGTATTTCAGTTAGGTACATTGTTAGACTCACTGACCAGGCATTATAACCAATCCAGGGAACAGTTAGTTTTTTTATGGTGGGATCTGACTACCGCACCTTTTTAGCTGGCTATGATGGAATGGTTAGCCGTTGTTAAAGATATGTTCTGGTGAGTGCCCTTCTGGTTTTTGTGTGATGCCGGCCGGAACCATGGCATAATGTGTTCTCCATACAGCACCACTATCATTAACCTCACATTTGTACAGTGTACAGTCTTAATTTTTTTAAGGGGCAGCATCAAGTCAGTTATATGATGCCCTCTGCTAATACTATTGTTACTGTCAACTATAGTTTCATCAGGCTTATTTTCCAAAGATTACTCCTGGTTAGGCCGGGTCCCCATACGTGTTCCAAAGAAACTTTTGGGAATGATATGGCTTTACAAGTCTAACTAGAGGCTGGATGCCCTTCTATAGCCCGACCAACAGTGTCGGAGCGCTAAAGAATTTGTTACTGCTGATTAATGATTACAATGCATGCAAGAGTAGTGCATGTGTGATGCCAATAGATTTCCTTGCTGGAAGGTCATGTTCTCCAAGAGGTTTCTCCGCGACGTTTACGTTCCTGTAAAAAGCGATCTCGGTCTCACGTTGTCGTCCGTTCACCGACGTCGACTAGCAGTGACGAAACGCCGTTCAAATCTGCCACCGACTCGACACTACGGACTCTTGAGAGGCCGACTGCTCGGCGTCGGCGCAATGCCGTACGTCATGTGAGTGAATCAACAACGAGCAGTGACACGAGTCGCACCGTAACGGCGAGGAAAACACCAGCTCGTCGATGTCTGACTATGTCGAAAACGGAAATGATGCAGAACGAGCGACAGACGAGGCAGACGGCCAAGCGTTTACTGAGTGCTATTGACAGTGGCAGTGACAATGAGTCGAAGCCAGTGCCGGGAAAGCGTGTTCTCCGCAGCGGCTCATATCATGACTGATTTCTGCTAGTGGCCTTGTGTGTGTGTGTGTGCTCACTGATTTGTACTGTACTGTGTGGCAGTATACATTGTGATGCTATTACAAAACAGTATGTCTGTCAAGTATATGTCTTGTCAGGCAGTATATTTGTCAGGCATGCTTGTGGACTGTGTTGAAACAACTAAACGTATGTAAGTTGTCACTTTTAGGTGGCCTGCTCCTAGAGTAAAGACACCTAATGCATAGCAGTCAGTCATCTGTCTGTTTCTGTGTTTCCCATAGTCATATCTCATAAACCAAGAAAGATTGGCCAGAACTTACTAATGAACATTAATAGTAAGTGTGAATCAGTTAAGAGGAAACTGGTCAGAACTCTATACAATCTACCTGAGTAGAAAAATGGACTTGCACTTGACTGGTTGAAAATTCTGGAAAGTCAACAGTGTAGATTCTGAGTTCTGATGGCAGGAAGTAATGGTTGACTAAATGGATTCTGCTGTAAGTTCTGACAAATATTGAAATGGACAAATGCTAAACTGGTGCAGGTCTGTCTCTCCCGTGTTCGACTTGAGTACTATACAAGATACATCAACAGTTACTATTGAAAGGGAAGAATCAGTGTAGGATCTGCACCTGCATTTGGTTTCTACAACACTGATCTAATCTGCCATCAATGAGCCACTGACATCATGCCAGGGTGACATGTTGTTACTGTTATAATTAAGTTGAGTGACGACCATTAGTGACGGATGAGGTTCATTCCAATTAAGATGGCGAAAGGAGAAAGATCTCAGAATACCCAATATGTGGCTAATTTTTTTTCCCACCTGTTATACTCAAAAATATTTTTAGAGGAGTCTCTATCACCGACTCCGTTGTAGATGATCAAGGTACATGATAGGAACCTTCCATAGGGGAGAAAGAACGCGAATTTCGATTTTTCTCGGAATTGTGAATTGCGATTTCGCTCAAACTTTCAGCATTGACAGTACGCAACCGGCATGGGGGTCGTATCAAAATTTTGCATGTGAGAAATTCTTGTAACTCAAAAAAATAGGTTGGAAAAATTTCGATATTCTCGAAAATGGTGTGGAATTTTTGCGTTCCATCTGTGTAGTTTTACGGAGATCAGGGGCTCTACGGAATGGCTGAAAATATTCCGGGATTTCCTTGAAACTTTTCCGCCAGATGGCGCCAAATGTTTTCATAGGGAGCTTTTTAAAGGTTCACTGGAGATTTTTGTGCTATTCAGTAGAGGGAAGGCAGCCGCATAGCCAAAGTGACGTTTGATAACGTACCGTTAAGTGAAAAGTGTGCCAAAGTTCGAAATGGAAAATCTTTGGATCGGTCACTTCGGCGGCAGAAACTTTGCCGGCGTTCGCCAGGGGCGACACAAAATTCATAGGATAGATACACCGACTCTGAATACACCCGAGTCTAAGTAATGTGGACCATCTTAGTTTCTCCTATCAGCTGAACTTTAACAAAGATTTACGCATTCTCTCATCTGCTTCCTGTCTCCTTCTTTCTTCCTCCCATCATTACTACATGATTTTGTACTTGTTTTGCTTGTGCTGTTATAGCAAGTCTTTCTTGGCAAAAGCGTTGTCTACCGTATTGTGAGTGATTGTAATGTTTTGTGTTCTTGTGGATGTTGTTAATGGAACTTGGTTTCTATTAGTTTGTGATATATATAATAATTGTACACCGTGTCTCAAAAAATTCCCGGACCCTATAATTTTCTGGCATAACTTCATTAAAACTACTTTAGTGTCAGTAATGCTTGGTATACTTCGTATAGAGAGTCTCGTGTTTTTGCTTCTTAATTAGATTAAAATGTAGGAAATCTGTGTTCTTAGCAGGGTACCAGCTGAGACCAGTGCCATAGCAACAACTAGTAGCTAACAGTAACTCTTGACTGCAGAGCTGGGTAATTGATAAAACTAATTCTAATTAATTAGCTAATTAATTAGCTAATTAATTAGACTTTTTGTTAATTCTAATTAATTAGTATACAGATTCAACTAATATTAAATTCTAATTAATTGGTATTTGGTCTAATTCTAATTGAAATTTTAATTAGTACAATAATTAGCATGATAAAAGGCAATTTAATGATAAAAGGCAATTTATGAGTACTAGTTTTCATAGCGACAGTTGAACCGGACTGATAACTGTGATCACATTACTTCTGACAGAGATTATTTGCTGAGAGATGATTAGCTTTTCATAGTACTTTG
>Ga0049107_10000389_pt1 | contig 12868 bp, 8 predicted proteins | sample WorMetilPIANOSA1_FD_61187 | JGI IMG/M metagenome (GOLD analysis project Ga0049107, IMG submission 61187) | Marine gutless worms symbiont microbial communities from Max Planck institute for Marine Microbiology, Germany - Olavius ilvae PIANOSA.1 | ecosystem: Host-associated > Annelida > Digestive...
GATATAGCATGTTTGTGCTGAAAGTGCCGTTAAACCCCAAGCAAACAAACAAACTGTAGTTACTACTCTCTTCCAGAGCCACTGTACTGGGTGCACCAAGAAAAGTAGTCCCCTAAATCACTTTACTCATTTTTTAACAACTATAAAGAGTTTTTACATAAAACTTCACACACTAGTTAGTTACCATTCACTTAGTTGCACATCTGGAAATTTTATTGCATTATCTACAGAATTGACGAAATTACGCTGCTTTTAGTCCTGACAACCTAGCAGTTTTGACTTTAACAAAAATTATTTTAAATTTGAGATAGTGCAAACACCGTAAGTGCAAACGCATTATTGAGTTAAATGACTTTTTTGTTTTTTTTTCTAGCACTCTGTGCTTCTGCTAGTGGACAGAATAATCTTTGGCTTGTGAAAGAATTATTTAGTAGAAATAATAGAGTTGAAAATGCAATGTATCTTGATACTGTAACCATCGTTAATGTGTTATCTTGTGTTATGTGTTTAATTTCAGAGCAACAGTTCAGAAGTGTCTCCAGTCATCAGCGATCATCAGTCAGCAACAGTTGGTACTACCGAGCATTTACGTTTTATTTGTAATGTTTGTTTGTTTTCCTTTGACTTGTAGAGTGTCAGTTTGAGTGGCTGTGTGGTTCAGTGATTAACGTGGATAGGTTATCACAGGCGCTGCACTGTGGTAAGGCCCACGTGCAAAGTCAATGCGAAAGAGCAAATTTTGACCCCCAGTGACATCAAAATCCCTGAATTTTTTTTAATTTGAACTTGACATCCATGGTTAAGTCCCCGAGATCTACACCAGTGCAAATTTTCATTTCAGTCCGTTCAGCAGGGGCTTCTCCCCAGATAGGTGTAATATTACAGTTTTGTGACTTTTTTCCTGGTTAGTTACTTGGTTGTACTGCATTTTGTTCTCGGTCACGCACCCAGGTCGAACCCGTGGATGGATTTTCACGGTTTATGGCTCATACGACGTGTTTTTGCCCAAGGACGGTCCTTTTGGGGGTTGCGACAATATCAGAGTTCATTTGGGGGTAATTTCCCACGAAAACTCCCGGAAAATGGGCGTGAATAGGCAATTTCAAGCCAAATGGGCCGAATATGAAAATTGCGATAGCTTGCAAAATATAAACACGATCAACGTGCAATTTTAGGACTATGTTACGACCATCAAACACAAGTCGTGGGTGGTCCGCTATGACGTCATACCAAATCCAACTTGGTGGATGGCTGCCATTTTGAAAATTGAAAATACGCAATAACTCGGCCGCGGATCATCCGATCTTCACCAAATTTTCCTTATGGACGTAGTAATAGGCGCACATTTGAATTTTTGACAAATATTGGGAAAATGTGAAAATCTAAGATGGTGGACAGCCGCCATTTTGAATATCGAAGATATGCAATAACTCTGCCGTGGGTCGTCTGATCTTCACCAAATTTTGCATTTAGATGTAGAAATAGGCACAAATTTGAATTTTTGACAAATGTTGCGAAAATATGAAAATCTAAGATATCTGTCCACTGAATGATTTTGCCTAACAATGACATCCTTTTCTAAACAATTATGTCCTATGATGTGACCACAATATCGCAATTTCTTTTTCTTTACTCTTGCTAACAAAGTTGTTTTTGCTCAAGCTTTTCCAGAATCCGTTTGTTGGTTTTTCTTGCTGTCCATTTGTATGTGTTGTTTTGAATACCATTTTGTTCCGTTATCATTTTACTGGCATGGGTCACATGTCCTGGTTCTAAATTTTGCAAACCCTCAATATTGAGGGTTCACAAAATTTAGAACAGGGACATGTGACCAATGCCACTCCTCCAGGGATAAATTTTTGATATGAAGTCAAGAAGAATACATAATTTGCGAATGCATATGCAATGTAAACTGCACAGCTTTAGCCATTCTGAGATTTGGATATTGTCCTAATATTTACAGGTCAGGTGAACCCTCACCAGACATTACCAGCCTTCGTTGGTAATTTATCATCCGTTGGCTAGTATTAGCCATGATTCAACTGCATGCCAAATAAGAATTTCCTAGCTGTGTTCTAAAATATAGAGGGCATCCCAAAGCTTTAACAAGTATCACGTGATCCAAACCATGCCCTTTTGGGGGTAAATTTTTTATCTGCAGACACGAACAGACATTACAATTTGTGTGGAAAATTCGGCATGCACAGCTTCACTTGTTCACAGAAATACACAGGGAGTCCCAGAAATGTAAAGCTAGGTAATGTGACCCTGACCACATCCATTTGAGGAGCATTTGTTGTCTGGTACTTGCCGTAACGTGTGATGTTTCGTCAAATGTTGTACATTTGCTTTGGTTTGTAAGGTCAAAGTCAAACTGTCATCAGTGATGGTGCAACGTCAGCAAATGGAGCAACTGCTGCTGAACCATCAAAAGCGAGGTACGCCGATTATTTAACACAAGACTATGCAGAGGTTTGCCTTGGGAGTTGGTGTATGCAGACAAGTTGATGTTGATGGCAATGAATGAGCAGGGAACATACTGCTACTACTAATACATGTACTAGCACTACTTTTAAGCTTTTGTTTTGCTGGCCTGTTTTCCAGAAATGACTCCGGGTTAGCATTATGCCAGGTTCCTTTGTTGGTTGCTGGAGCAGATTTTTGCATCGACATCTTTGCAAGCCAAATAGCCTTCCTGTTGCCCAACCATCTGTGTCAGAACACTGAAGAGAAGATAGTGAAATGGCAATCTGGAATGGAAATTAAGACAAATGCCAAGAAAACAAAAATAATGTTTGGCTATGACAAGATAGTGGAAGATAAAGGTGAATTGCCCTGCAGTGAGTGTGTACTGTGTAAGAAATTGGTTGATAATAATTCAGTTTTGTGAATAACTTGTCATAAATGGGTTCATTAGCTATGCAGTGGTGTGAAGGGAAGCTGATGCAAGGCAAGCCTGTCATTTGTCTGCAAAAGCTGTAAGCCATTGATCACAGATGAGGAGACTAATGATGACATTCTGGATACTGGATAGTACTAGGAAAGATAGAAAAGTTTTGTTATCTAGGTGGTGACGAGAGTTAGAGCTGCATTGAAAAAGTTCCACGTGTAATTCCACAAGATTAACATTGATGATGTGATTGCGGATCTGATGTTAGAGTATTGCCCATGTATGCGAAGATCTTGGTTATGGTTAAGCGTTTTTTTTAATTAAAATTAAGTGGTGAAATATGAACCAGTTTTGTGAAGAGCTGTCTGATATATGGTGATGAGGTCTGCCAAAGAAGAACAGTTGAGTATTGCTGATGCAAGAAAAGGATGTTTAGGGAGCTGGTTAAAGTGGTCAGTGATTAAAATATTGGTTACCAGGTTTTTATAGAAATTACTCACATAAGTTGATTAGCATTGATAACTGAGAAAAATGCATTAAACTTTTTTATGCAGTTAGAAGTTTCGTTAATTAACTTTTGCATTTAATGCGTTAAGTTGATGTAATTAACTTTACAGTTATAAATACTAATTTTATATGATATTTTGTAGATTGAAACGAAAAACAGAAAATGCAGTTAAGCTGGCAAGCAAAAAGAACAAGTCTGATGTGGATAAGGTACGTCAGCAGATGATAATTATTGCAGATTAATATTATATGGACACACACACACACACTATGTTAATGGCCATTTTCCCAGGTACACCTGAGTTAGCCAGTTGCCCAATTTATAATGGATGCCCTTCATGATGCCAAGTATCATAAAGCACTGGACTTCACTTTACTACATCCACAATTAACTCTGTTTTTGCGTCACTGTCTGATGCCAGTGCCCCAGTTAGTGATATATGAAATACTAAAAAATATTTTGCTTTATTGCTGTTTTTGCTGTTACCTAAATAAGTCATGGTACAATAATATCAGACTAGATGCGGAATTTGAAACTGAAAATAAGTAATGTTATTTGTTAGTATATGTTTGTTACCTATGAACTCGGCACCCTTACAGGAGAAATTTTATTGGGGTACAATAAAATTTCACGTACAATATGCACATGATTGTAATATGCAAGGCTGTTTTGGACTTCATGTTTATAATAAATACTTCCTCTCTCAAATGTTGTCAAATGCTGCCAGTGTAGAAGCTTATATGCTATCGCTATTTTATGAAGTTAGGTAAATTACAAAAAATTCACATGGACTAGTAAGTAAAGGTAGCTTGCTGTAGTTAGAACTAAAAAACAACTTCTTGTCCAGTTTTAGTAAACAAAGGCAACCAACTTTCTTCCATGTTCACATAGTCACGTTAAATTACCAAGCAAGTGCTGATAGAACTAACATAGCTGTCTTTAGTTGCGATCCAAATAATATATCTTCTGTTGCCAATAATGTTTCACAAATGTTGCTCATATGGCTTACTTGCATCCCTTTCTCAGACCAACAGTCGTGGGTTAAAAGTGTGCATATTAAATGCAGGATTTTGTGATACATACATCTGCATACAGTTAGTAGTAATACTCATATAGCTATGAATGTTGGGCTTGTTTTAAGATGTTACTGTATGACAAGTTGACAACTGACCATTTGGCCTGTTGGCTTGTGTTATTAACGGTTTCGTGCTCCAAGCGGTCACCTTGTACCCAAGATGTATTAATCTAACTCTTCTGAATTTGATGTAATGTAAGTGTTTATTTCAGATATGTTGCATTAGTTTTGTATGACATTTCAATAGCTTATGTTAAAACTGAAAAGTAATTTTTTCATGTTAGTGTTCACATTTCAATGCTGCCGGTTTGTCTTCGTTGTTTGTAGAGTTTACGGACTGTGTGTTTGGAGAAGTTGTTGTCTTCTCCACGTTTTCAGTCGAGAATTCTCACCACGGAGTCAACACGTTCTGTTTCACTGAACTTCTCTTTGTCACGTCTGAGGAAACGTCTTCAGTCCGTAGACATGTCAGTCCAGTATAGTTTCATTCCAGTCACTTAGAGTCAGTTGCAGGATGCTAAACAGTAGTGTGGGGCAGCAAGTCCCAAAGGGCCAAACTTGAGGCTGTAAAGTCAAAGATTTGGGTTCGATTTTGTTAGAGGGTGTCACTGCCCCTCTAACTGCCAGCTGTAGGGTCTGGGAGTGTTTAAAGTTGTTGACAAGTTTTAATAAAAAAATTATGGAGGGGCCGGATGTCGCACTAGCAACAGATGATTAGTTTTTTGTGGTGTCCCGGACCAATGTGCAGATCCATGGAATTTTTAAAGGAATTTTTTTATTGCAGGATGGTGGCAGTTGTACGAAATGTGCTGATAACTAAAGATCTTGTTGACAAATTTTTTGGTGGGGTGTGATGTCTCAGTAGCAACAAACCATTCGATGTTGGTGCTGATGCAGATCACGATGTTGATCCAGAAGTTTTAGATGGAAGTTTTACCACTGCGGGATGGGACAGTTGTAAGAATTTTGGGGGATCAGCAGCACTGTCTGGGTGCTTCTAGGTTGCACTGTGTGTTCAAAATGTTCGTCTTAGCAGGATGCATAGTAAGTTTTGAGTCGTGCGTGCAACTGGTTAACACTGATCAATGGATACATCAGTGATGTGTCATTCAGTGCTGCGCCAAACATTTAATTGAAAGGCACTACCACTGTTGACAAATAAGAAATTGCTAAAGCATCATTAAGAGCTGCTGACGTCTTTATAACGTCAGCAGCTCTTTGATTAATAAGTAAGTAGAAAAAATAATCTATCAATCATAACCCTGACATTGTAGTGATTATTTTTGCTAATATGAACAGCAGGTTGTACTGCTGAACAGTGAGCAAGTTAATGAACCAACAGATTCGCGGGAAGGTGGAAGGTTTTATTCCTACATATTCTGCAGTTCATTTCTGACTTTGTCACGGAAAAGATTATTAAAATTTATATACATTTGCCAAAGTTTGGTAAATGTAGCGACCAATTTGGAACACTTTGGCAAATGTAACAATAAAAGTAAAACTAGAAACACTGAGAGCAACCTCCACCAAGGCAGGCCTGTCGTTTAGTATGCCTTCAAGTTCAATAGTATTTATAAGTCCTAAATTGCATTTTTAGTGAGTTATAGTCTATCTCATTTCATTGTGACCTGACTCCTCTGACCTTTGACCTCTGTCTGTCTTTGAAACCGTCAGTCCAACGGCCATAATGAGTTAGAGTTATTTGGAGAATTAAATAAGCTAGATATTATTTTTTGTGGAGACTCTCCAGGACAATGTTGAATGGTGTTATTCGCAGAAAACAATTGCAACCTCTTGTGACCTTGACCTAGGGCCTAATCAATTGGTCACTGGATTTTATTGCAGGTAACAATGCACTAATTGCATGTTATTACTTAGTATCATATGGTATGCATGTATAGGTCATTGACACCTCGTGTGTATGCAAGACATCAACTGCAGTTGATTGGTCGGTTGAAGTCTCATGGTATTTGGGTGTGTCTTACCGACAATGAAGAGCTAGTTCTCTTTCATCTTGTTCGAGCACAGGAACAGATGTTGTATGCTCGTATGATGGCTGCTCATGTCCTTCCTGTTGAAAACCTTCAACAGCCAATTAAACTTGATGTCGGGCAAGTTTAGTTAATTTCTACAACAGTTTGTAGCATCTGATTACTGATATATAGAAAAATAGTTTTATTTTTAGCATTTAGTAATTGTGCCAACCTAATTTGCTGCATCTTGGCTTGTTTAATACGATGTCTTGGATATTCAGTCCACTTCCTACACAATCACTCATCATTAAGTTGAGCCATCTCTTGGATTGTCAGTTTCTTTGCTGTTTGTAAATATATTGCTTGAAAATCATTGTTATTTACTCATAGTGGAGACATATTAAAACCACTGCATGAAGTCCATGTCGGATATGAAATATTACATCGTGGTACAGTTCAGATGATACAATTCAACTTTTCTATCATTTTACGCATTTTCGACTACTTTGTGCACTGTGCAGCCATCACGCATATGCACGGTAGTGCACTATGCTGTGTTTTGTTTATCACTTATTTATGTTTGAATTTTTCTGTATTTCCTAAAGAGTCAGTATCTGTGATTCGTAAACTATACTCTTGAGAGATTTCGTTCAGCTTGTTACTTTCTGGGGGCACTAAATCTGTATATATTTATGTGATGCTAAGCAATAATATTATTTTGACGTTAATGTCGTATTTGAGGATAATTAATAACAAATGTTGACTGCAGATCATTGGGCAGTGTTGATCGATGCCACACGCTGTTGTCACTTGCGAAGTCAGAACCACTTCCAACTGACCCGTATTGCTACTTCACCGACCAGCGAATAGTTGCCAATGGTTTTGCAATACGTGAATATAATGGTAAACTATGTCTCCTGTTGCTTCAGTGCTGTATTTCATTTGAACAACTAGATATATTTTGTTGATGATGTTGACGTTATTTGTTGGTAGCCTTAGTGACGGTGATGATGATTATGACAATGATTATGTTAACGTGCGCTGCCTCTTACAAGGATTCAGATGTGGCCACGTGAACCTTTTCTAGTGCATGAGAGCAATTTTGTCCGGATGCCTTATGACGCCACCAATAAACCTGTGTTTGTTCGACAAAAGTCCGGCGCCTTAACCACTGGGCTGCGGGTACTCCTTATAATGATTACCATAACTCGAAGTCATAGTAATGCACTATAACGAGCATCAGTGGTTAACTGTTCGTTTCCATAGCACTATCCTGATATGTGGGTTGAAGGTCACTCACGGTCATTAGTAGCGAACATAGATGAAATGGCTTCTTCTTTTAGACATTTGACATTGAGAAGTACAATATTGTGACATTGAAAGCTAGGGTTAGATGTTGATCAAGGTGATACACTTTAGTAGCTCGGGTGTGGTTTCCTGTTTGTATTTAGTAGTAATGGAAAGATGTAACATACCACCATCATTTAGTTGACGCACCATGTCATTAAGAACGTTAGGAACAAATAATGAAATAAATACTTGGGGACCTCCTGCAAGAGCCTGAATTCGTATATGAATATGTCAGTGTGTTTTTCAGTGTTAATTTTGACAGAATTTGACTGACCTAGACTAGTTACATGTCACTAGTTACCATGCAGATGCTCGACTTTTGTTTTGCCAATTTGATTTTACATGTTCACTGTGGTTGACGTTCACTGTGATTGAACATTTACATGTTCAATGCTTCCGAGAGGTCTCTCCTAGAAAAAACCTTTGAGATTTAGAGATTTTTTCGACGCCCAACCAGCAGTGTCAAAGCACTATAAGGCCCTTTGTTGGCGTTGAAAGAGCCTCAACACAGTAGAACAGCAGTACAGATTTGATGCTGTTGCTGTAACAATTTGGGATGTAGTTGGACAAGAAGTTGTGGACCAATTTTCAGTGTGGTGTGCGGTAGACAAAGTTTACCTGTGACGTTAATTGCATTTTACCTAACCATCAACTGTTTGTGTGTTTGTAGGCAGCAGTGCAGAAGATCATGTAATTGAGATGACTGGTGTGGCTAAGTGTATCAGCTACTACGGTGTAACGGACTTGAATGAAGTTCTGTCTGCCATTCAGCTGAATAGTACGTGTGATCTTGCAGCTAGTCGCTCAGTCAAAGTCAGACACTATTTTCAGGTAATATAACTACTGATAACGTGTAATTGTCTCCGTGTGTATTGCAGTTTAAAGTGGAACTATTTATTTGCAGTTTTGTACATTTGATACTATACCTTGAACAATATTAGCAACATTTTGCTGATTTTGAGATTCTAATCACAATTGTGGCCTCAGTCTTGAAACTCAAATCCTAAGCCTCGACCTTTGCCTTAGACACGGCGTATTTTTGTGGAACGCGTCTCCAACTGTAGCGGCCTGTTCCTCTGTGGGCAACAAGATGCTGTTGGGCCGTGTCTAGCTGAACCTCAGTGTGACAAGCATTGTCCGAATACTTTTGCATTACCAGTAGTTAAAGTGAGGGGGGCTAGGAGGGGATCAGCCCCCTCCTCCCATTTGAGCCCCCTGCAATAGTATGAGCCCCCCCCCTGATTGAATCTATAAAGTGTTATTTTTTGCCTAAATAATGCCAAATTAGTGGGGTTGGATGGGTATGGGGTATGCTCCAACCTGGCTTCGTCAGGTGAGCCCCCTGCTTCACAAAACCACTTTAACGACTGGTTATAACTTCGATTTGAACTGTCATTCATTGTCCTGATCCCTTTAGCTGTGATGGTCTCTGGCCTCCTCGGCCTCCAACGTTAAGTCCGTTCCTTGGCATTGATCCATATGCCGTTGATCTTAGAAGCTTTGGCGTTGACCACACGCGTGATGTGTGCATTTATTGCAGAGTGAAGCTGTACGATTAGCTCGCCAGCTGAGTGCCGATGTTAACGCGTCTGAAGTTGTGGACATTCTGACTGAGATGGCAAACACAGTACCACACGGCGTCACGAGTTGCTTCCACAATAGGCCGTTTGTCATTCCGCTGGTTAACTTACAAGACTGTCGTCGCGTTGACGATCAGACGTTTACAAGCACGCAGTAACAGCGTAGTCATAGGCGCCGCCTCCGCTGGGGCAGCCGGGAACTTTGCAGCGGTACTCGCCGAGAAACCAGGTCAAACATCACGTTTTGCCCTGGTACCTTTCGGGGGCCTAGTTTGATTTTTGAAGTGAAAGTGCAATCGCATTAATCGCTTTCGCAAAATGTAGCCCTTTCAGTAGGATAAATTAACTCATACCTATCCTATCATACTTTAAAATGTTGGAGGATGGGAAAATTTTATTTTTAGCCAATTGTGTATACACTTATATGAACCAGTGGCTTTTCTACACACCCCTAGTTTGGAGGGAAACTGCTAGCTTTGGGGGAGATATCGGGGTCTAGGGCTGTGCCCCCAGCGGGTCCAGGGGCAGAGCCCCTGGTCAGGGGGTCTGGGGGGCGAAGCCCCCAGAACTTCACCTCCAGAAGCTGAAAGCTTTTTGTTTCACTTCTTTCTGAGGCACGCGCAGAGATCAAATGCTTTGACCGATTTTGACGCATGATGGCTCAAAATGTGCGGAATCACGCAAGGATGTGTCTTTTGGGGGTTAAAATATTTAATGTGGTGCTGGCTATACTGGCCGGCAAACGACTATTAAAGTTATTAAAATTAAACACCAGTTTTATTGTTAGCTTTTTGTAACAAAAAGGCCCAAATACAAAAAAAACTTGATAGGTTTTTGGGGGAATATAAGATTTTGGGGGGAATATCCCCCCCCCCTATGGATGCCTAGAATAAACACTGTATATGAACGAACTAGGACTTTTTCCTATTGTTCTGCTCTTACAGTCCGTTTGATATTTGCCTCAGTACATCAAACCCCGGCGCCTATGAGCTTACTTAAGGATTTTCGGACTCCACTGGCCGAAAACGCAAGTAGGAAAGGTTCAGAACTTTTCTAGGGAGGGTTTTTCAACATCCCGATGACGGGACAAGCTCGCACGTATGGCTGTCATCCGCTGTGAACTAGATCTAAATAAACAAACCAGTCGCGTCGTCCGTCGTTTCATGTCGTAATGGTGCTGCGTCACAGATGATTATTAGATGATTGGGTGGGCGTTTGTTGAAATATATATTCAGGCAGTGTGTATCAGTCACCCGCACCGCACGATATTTCTCCCCACTGGTGACACTGCGTTGCATTATCGTGTGTGCAAATGCATTGGTATGTTAAGTAGACCTAAAAGTACTGTAGTAGTAAGATATAGGCTATGGTCCCCTGGTTTTGTGAATACCATTTGGTTGGAAATTCGAGTGCTTTAACTCCCTAACGAGCACATCCTAAAGTTTATGGAAGTAGAGTAGGCCTTTGTTGACATTTTAAAGGGGAAGGGGAACCGGACTACCGGAGTTAAGTGGAGGCAAAAACATTGAGCGCAGTTGGTTCAGGTTGGCAGAAACTTAACGTCCCGCTGCGCAGACGATCTTCGGGTGTCACGCAGGTCGCAGCTAGGGGGTCGGACATTTTTGAATGGGATTTGAAAAGAACTGATCCCTGAACCCCTTTCCTGGCAAATACAGCACTGGGAGTCTGTCGCAATTAACAGCACTAAACCGATACGTTGGGCGAGACGGTTTCCACTTATCTTCCAGTCTTCACCACCTTGCTACCGCTAGACCACTGCAGGTCGCAGTGGTCTAGCGGTAGCATGTCTTGACTGCAGTGCGCGAGGTCCTGGGATCGAATCTCGCTGTGGGCATGTTGTGTTTATCGCACAACCACTGTGATTTACAGCCTTGGGCACGAGCTGTGTGCACCTTTCCTGCAGTGCCAGGTCAACTCAGCCTTCTACCCTCCGTGGGACGGTAAATGAGTATCAGCTTTCGGGCTGAGTAATAATAATAAATGGCGATGGTGGTTGTAGATGCTAGCTGCCTAAAACGGGCCAACTCGCAGCCCAAGTCAGGTGACTTGGTCTGAGGGTCGACGGCTGCTTGGCGCTGGTCTACATTCATCAAATGAACCGAGTGAACTCTCGCAATGACCTGTGGTCATGATGACAACACTATAAACATTGTCATGGGTATTATTATTATTGAAAGGCAGTTAAACATTGTGCTAAAGGTCAACAAATGCGAATGCTTAGGTATAAAGCCTGAACTAAATCAGCGGCTGTTAAACCTGGCTGCCCAAACCAATGAGTCGTAGGATGTAGGCCCCTATGCGTAAAGCAGTCGGTGGATTATAAACAGTCGGTATACTAGCACTTGGAAACCGCAAACATCTGCCAGGGCAGCTGAGCGGTTTGAGACCACAAAATTCTTACAGTTGGCCCTATGCCGCAGTGGTAAAATATGCTTTTAATGAAAAAGCGCTCAAGAGGCGACGCAAACACTGCGCATTGGTTGTAGTAAGGCGGATCCACAAACACACACATGAACAGACAGGGGGCGATTACAATACACTACGCAGCTTAGCCCGCAGTGTAAAAATTTCTGCATCCGCATCGTGATCGAGATAACTACCAGAATCTAGCTGCTGCAGCCTGCTAGTCGCACATTCCATCATCTGGCATCCCGGTGACCCCTGGCGAATCGTGTTGAAAAAATGAGATCTCCTAATGCCCGATTTGTGTTGTGTCGATGTGTTTATTAGTTTATGTAATATTTATTAAACATTGAAAGTAATTAATACAGCTAGAAAGGAACGCAGATAAGGGTGTATCATGTATGTATTGTAATTGTTACTTTTGGGTGAAATAATGGACATCGAATAACGCAATAGAAGGACGTTACGAAAGTTGACTCCGTGGCGCAACGGTAGCGCGTCTGACTCCAGATCAGAAGGTTGCGTGTTCAAATCACGTCGGGGTCAAAAGTTATTTTTGCACCACTGGCGCCTTCTCAAAAACTAGCATCTGATTATAGTACATTGTATCGACAAAAAAAGTAATTTTTTGCTATAACTTAATTGTTCACAGATTATTACCACATTCAGCACATCGATACAGCAATGAATGTTGAACAGTAGACCTATGCGTTAGACCTAATAAGGAGTTTTTTTCACAGCATAATGTTGTTGATCGCGGTGTACTACAGGCGATGTTGGAGAAACTTGCGGGCAGGGGCGGCGATAGGTCTTAAAAAGTGAGGAGGCACGCTTCTCCCCTCCCCTTCCATCCCTCCCCTCCCCTCCCCTCCCCTCCCCTCCCCTTAGAAGTAGGCCCCCTTAAATCCAGCTAGGGGGTCTGGGGAGCGCTGTAAGCTCCCCCAGCGGGGTCTGGGGCGGAGCCCCAGCTGAAATCGATTTTGGTGCATTTTAGCGTTAAAATCTGGCGTCTGGTGGCAACAATTTTAGTGATTTTCCTGAGAATCAACTGATCCCCTTAGAAGCGGG
>Ga0049107_10000390_pt1 | contig 12866 bp, 7 predicted proteins | sample WorMetilPIANOSA1_FD_61187 | JGI IMG/M metagenome (GOLD analysis project Ga0049107, IMG submission 61187) | Marine gutless worms symbiont microbial communities from Max Planck institute for Marine Microbiology, Germany - Olavius ilvae PIANOSA.1 | ecosystem: Host-associated > Annelida > Digestive...
GTGCTGTCTTTTGGTTGTTCTGGTTAAGTTATCAGTACTTGCCAAGTGATTGGCTAGAAAGATTTGTTTGTGTCCCCATTCTTTTGTGTTTCCTTGGGCAGTTGAGTCATCACCCTTACAGTTCTTGGCGCTAGCGTAACTAATTTTAAATGAGCCTCCTAGAGCTTTAGCTACGGTACCTCCACTAAAACGTGGGTTAGGAGCTAGTTCCATCCCTTTTGGGCCGTTGTAAACAAAAGCAACGCGGGTTAAGGGGGTTATTATGTCGCTGGCCCTCTATTACTGAATGGGAGATGCACATCACTGCTCAGGGCCCCCTCCCCCGTCTCCGAAATGACCTATACTGTGTCGAGTGGGATGTTAAACCCTAGTATACCATACCCATTTCCAGGTGAACCTGGGTTAGCCGGTTTTATTGAAGCTGAGGATGATGGCAGTGGTGGTGACAACTGGAACTATTAAGTCGCCACCAACAAATTAACACCCAACTTTTTACAGTCCAGATGCCCTTCCTGTCACCCAACCGACAGTGTCAAATCACTAAGGGATCAGATGTTCACTGTGTGAATGACAAAAAATATTTTCTGGCTCGGATATATATGTTTTCGTGAAACCTGGTACAGAAATCGACAGTGTCTATTATCGAGATGAACTGCTGTTACTGCCAACCATCCAAAGCATCGCTGATGAAATTTCAGCAGGACAATGCACCAGCTCACCGTGCATGTCAAACAATACTGCTTTGTTGTGAGACTGCCGAATTCATTGCTTCTGGCATGTGGCAATCGAGTTGATTATCACATTTGGGGAGTGGTGCAGGAATGAGTTCCAAATGCCAATACAGGATGTGGCAGAGCTGCAGCAGAGGTTGATGAGCACGTGGGCTGGCTTCTAGCTGAGTGTAGTAGATGAAGCAATTGATCAGTGGCAATAAAAAGACTTGATGCCTGTGTTCGTGAACAAGTCTTTTCAAACACTTGTCATGAGTTTCATGACTGCATTACATAGTCAGTGATGCTTCTGACATCGTTGTACTGTTGTATACTGATGAAATGCGACTTGTGAATTTTGCAAGGTAGTGTAGTTACAGTTTTAAGGCAAGATGGACAAAAGTATTTGCAGCACATTTTCTCAGGATATTGCTTGCCAAATCTTATTAAAATCGCTTGATGTCTTGAAGAGTTACTCAAAAGGAGTACGTTATTTTAAACAGTGAACTTGTTAGTTGTTACTAACTACACTACACACTACACGTGTTTAACGGCCAGTGTCCCAGAACAATGTGGATATGCTGGCACCAGATCAGACCATTCCTAGTTTCACTGCAGCAAGGGACGATGAAGGTGACAGTCACAGTGGGAACTATAAAACATGTGCAAATCATCTCAACTAGCCACCCCATAGATGGTGGCTGACAAGAGGAAAAAGTTTTACTGAACTTATTTATATCACCTAAATCTGCACTTAACTTTATATCTGCACCTAACTGCAGTCAAATGACTGTCACAGCAAACCAGTACTCATATTTTTGAGGCTGGATGCCCTTCCTGCCACCCAGCCAACAGTGTGATAGTACTGAAGGCGAATGAACCAGTATATTACTGATTACTGACTACAGGAATATAGCATGTTGCTAGTTGCTAAGTGTTAATGACTAATTGGATGAACGAAGTGATGGAGATGTTGAAAATGAACTGGAGCACTTGAGTTAATTTTCAGAAGCTGACCAGTTTCAGTAATTTGTATATCCGATATTCTTAGGTACTTCATGTTTGTTGATAGGTGTTCACAAATTCAAGAACAACACCGAGGCCAGCAGTGTGAGTGGAGAATGTCTCGCTGGGTCAGCAGCACAAGCACCGGACTTTGCTGTTGCTAAGGATACTGGCAACAGCATTGGTGGTAGCAGCAGCAGCTGTAGCAGCCGTGATGAGGATGCTCATAGTGGTCTGTCGTCAGAGAAGGCACTGCATTATTCCATTATTCTTGCTGAAATTAACCGCAAATATTCATCGGTCACCTTTCGTCCAAACTGACGTGAAGAAGTGTTTGATTAGTGATTACGTGTAATTGTTCTGTCAGAGACAGTTACTGAAGTATATTTTGTGGTAATCTATTGTATATAATTGTGTTGTGTCTAGAAGTAAACAAGATATGCAGCATAGATAGCTGCCGTGATGTACGACCATCCCAGTGGATGAGTTTTATGATGCTGTTTTCTTAAATAAAAATCCTGCACTGCTCTATCAAAACTTATGTTAGCCTGTGCGACTTTTACCTTGGACCTTTCTAATCAAAACTCTGCTGTGACCTAAGTGATGTGGAAATATGTCACATCACGTATGTAACCGTATTTAAAGTTCTTACTCAGGAACCCAAACAAGAAACTATGGCAACATTCTGTAATATGGCGTCCTACTGATGTAGAGCTGGAGGTGAATACAGTGTTCAACTTTGTTTTTTTTTTATTAAATCTAGTTTTAAACTATATTGTAGAAACAAAACAATCTGGGCTCCAAATCTAGTTGTAAACTAGTGAATATAAATATTGGGTAGAACGTTTGAGCTGACATATAGTATCTATGGTGCTGCAGAAACTTGACATTCTTTATATGTGCCAACATACTGTACAATAATGATTTTGTGTATTAACAGTTTTTTTGTTTTCCAATACATTGTAGTTTGTTAATGCTGTCTTTTGATTTACTTAGCAAGATGTAAAAGTGCCTTGCCTTGGTCTAGAGGTCACTAGCTTATCTAGAGGTAGGCTAGGCATGTTCAGATTGGCTGTGGAGAAGACGGATAAGGTTCAACTGATGTTCTTGGATAATTCAGCTAGGTGCACAAGTCACACACTGCGTTTTTCCAGGTGAAGCTGGGTTAGCCGGTTGCCCCTTAATTCTCCTCCATTTAGTCTGAAACCACATCCTTTCCATGTCAGTCTTAACAGAATCTCACCAGGTCTTTTACTGGATGGCCTGTCTGTCTTATTCCTTCCACTTCTCATGTTATACAACATTTGGCACGATCATTATCATGTTTCTGTTAAACATGTCCAAACCGTCTCAACCTACTCTTCTTTGTCAATACTGTTTCCAATCCTAAGAGTTCTTCGCTTTTCATTCATTCAGCTTAAACTTATGTGCATAAAGTCTGTACAGTATAAAACTACAATTGGCAACAAAATTCACAACACACAGTTTGTTACTTTCTTGCCTGTCTTTACCCAATATGTGATGCTGTTAAAAAGTTTGATCACTATCATAATTTATTTTACTTAAGTATAACAAAGCAGAACCAAACTGTGTAAATAATTTTTACAAACACAAAACAGACCTATTTCCAAACCGAATATTTAGTCAGTACAGCCGTCTTTTGCACACACTGTTCTATAAATTAAAATCTAGTCAGAAATTAAGTATGTCGTAAACTAAGCAAAGTGAAACGTCTAACACAATTAAGATTAGCATGGTAATACAGTGAAATGAGCACCCTAATTAACCAACGAAATTGTAACTTAATGCAAACACTAAAACACCGTTCAACACCTGGGAATGATGACTACTGTGAAAAGGCACTAATGAAACGAACAACAATATACAGACTCATTTGACAGCCCTTAATCTAGGTTAGCCGGCAGCAGAAATTTACAATTTAAGGGCTCCGTGAAAGAACCGAATAAGTTCCACAACTATTAAACTGAGAAAATCACTCGTAAAGGCAGTGACGTGGCACAATATATAGAGCTGTTTGGTTCTTCCGCCCGAGATCATCATGCACGACGCATTTAATGTTATTCACTGAATGTCTGCCGATATATACGTCGTCGTGCATGATGATCTCAGGTGAAAGAACTGAACAACACGTAATAGGTTTTGGCTGCAGTCGTAGACATTCGTTTAGTATATTAACTGAATAATTAACATTTAATTAATAATATTTTAAAACACTAAAATCTGACACTCCCCTTCCACCAGTAAACCCAACATCGGAAATATAACACCATTGAGTGATGGGCGGAAAAAAGAAATATATTGAGATGTTTGGTTCTTTCACGGAGCCCATCAATTTGTAAATTTCATATTCAGATCACAGCGTCACTATTGCTGTTGCTTCAATTCCCTTTAATCATTTCTCTCATTTACAGCGATCCACAGCATCACTCAAGACTCGAGTGCAAATCACGTCCACATCCTCTTTCCATGTATTCTGGGCCTATCTCATTCAACCTCCAAGTAGCATGTCAATATCTTGACAAACTTGGTTATGCTATTTTAGTTGACATCTCGATATCCACAGCAACATGTATTACGTGTATTTCTTCACTGTATTATGACAGATCATATTGCTGACTGTGGATCTGGAATACAATCCTGAATTCCAGGTCACTACCAAAAGTTAAATATCACTTATACCTTATACAAAGATTTGTGCCTCTTCATACCCATAAAATTTCATACATATCCACCTTACTGAGATATGCTGCAGACAGATTAACTGGGATAAAAATATCGCATTATTGTTAGAGTTGATGACATTGTTTTATTTTCTTGTATGCATTGGCTCCGAGCCTGCTACTGAATGAAATGAAATGAAAATGAAATTAACGCACTCAACATAAAGTCATGCAAACTGAAAAACTATACCTAAATATCACACGGTGCTATCTCAGTCATCTAGATTCTTTAGCATTCAATAATGGAGGATTTTCACGTTAAATGTTACAATGAAATAAGCTGACGCCAACTTATATCTTATTGAAAGCGGCTATATCGACGGACTGTACGAGATCCTCATATTTCGTTATTTCTTCCTCCAGAAAGTCCACTCCAACTTTATCGTCTTCCACAACACAGCTGATCTGCAGTTTGTGAATACCGTAAGCCAGTGGAACAAGCTTTGATGCTCCCCACAGCAGCCCGTCGGCAGCAATAGAACGCACAGCACGCTCCATGTCAGCCATGCTAGTTTCGTCGTCCCACGGCTTCACGTCAAGGATAATGTTTGACTTTGCAATGACTGCTTCCTTCTTCTGCTTCTTCTCTTCATACATGCGTATGCGTTCTTCCCTGAGCTGTTCTGCTGCAGCATTCTCTGCCTTGTCGTCTGAACCAAACAGCTCAAAGTCATCATCCTCATTCTGTGCATCAGATGAGACTGGACGATTAGCAGCACCGTGAAATCCCAGCTCCACCATCGTCCGTTTAGGACCAGAGAAGTTGTCGATGTCACTTCCATATGACAAGATATGCTTATACCATCGTATCAAATGCACAAATTCTGCTGGAAAGCTTTGACCACAGAGAGCCTTATAAACAGAGGTGTCTGCCTGCGAAGGCTGGTATCCAGTGATGTAACTGCAGTTTGCAAGATGAGCATTTATTGCCATCAGGCATGACGCGCCTCCATCGCCACCACCAGTTGAAGGCTTGGCAGCATTCAGCTTGTCAGTGGCATATTCTCTGGTCAGCTGCATGGCACGAGACAGACACTGAACATTGGTGCCAGTTGCTTGCGCTGACGTGTCTTTGCCGCCACCTTTACCTGCCATCAGATCCTGTACTTGTGCAACCCATTCATGTGCCTTCAATCCACGACAGACCAGCTCCTAACAAACACATGATGTGATGTTCCATAACAGCTCAATATATCTAGGCACAGTCTAAACACAAATTATGCACATTATAAATACTTTATAACAGTGCTTATGACTCCCTTAATACTATTTTTAAGGCTGGGTGAAAACGTCTGAATATCTAAACCTGTCTGCAGTATTCAAATACTATCAGAGACATTCAAATACTAAAATATTCAAACGATTTAATAAATTTAATTGCCTAATATCAAAACATCTTGCAGCATGGACTGCAGTCCTGTCAGCCGTAAACCTGTATGTTTAAGAATCAGACATTTCATGTGATAATAATGAATTAACAAGATAATTATAGCAAAAACTGTTAACTGAGCAATAGTGCAAAGGCACAAAAGTCTGTATTTGTGCTATTTCAGTTTGACAAACTTAGCTCATATTGTAACTAAGACTGTTATTTTACAGATTTCGATTAGTTGATAAAAGGGCACATATTAATTGATTCTACAATAACTGGTATAACTGAAAAAAGCGCTCAGAGGATACACAAACACTGCATGCTGGCTGTAGTAAGGCCAAGCCAAAATTTTTTGCCCCGCCGCAGACCCCCTTCCCGGTGGTGCAGGATGGCCAAAATTTAATCAGCTGGAGATGGTCACTATCTTTACCTATAAACCCAGTTTGGTGAGGATTGATGCATGCAATTTCGAGTTATCAGCCATTTCAAGTTATTGTGGTAACAGACCCACCCACAGACAGGAACGATTACAATACACTGTGCTGCAGCTAGTGCGCAGTGTAATAAGTGGTTTGCTCCACATATTTCTGAGCACTGGCAACAGAATATCACACTTTTGTTTAAAATAAAGTTAAGTTGGTACAGCAATACTAACAGCACATCTGACATACTAAATATCAGAATACAATTCAGCAAACAAATCCCACTTTGGTTTATATACTGCAAAATTTCCGTACACTGCCAGGTTTAGATGTCGCACATTAAGCTGGCAGCAACGCACTGATGCAAACTTTGAGAAATCAACATACAACAGTTGTTTAAGATAATGTACAGGCAACTAACCTCTGGTACACAGCTCATGCACAGAATTTTCCCAGCATCATCGTCAACCGAGAAGAACATGCAAGCCATGTGAGGAGCCTGCATCTTGAACTGCTTCATTGCAGCATCCAGTGCCTAATATGTACACAACTCCAGTGTTACACAAGTAGTGGCAGCGGCTTATTATCATACAACAAAAACTAGCATGCACACTATTATTTTACCACAAAAACACAAAACAAACTGGTATACTGTTCTGAGTAATTTACGTACGTCGTTTTCAATACAATAAAAGATGGGATACTGGCATCAGAGGGCTAATGAGAGGCATGGCAACTCTCTCCCAAGGTAACCAGGAGCTATTAGTGGTCAAAGACAAAGCTGGAAGACCCCAAGTGAGCTTAGGCCAAGTTCGTGGAATGTGATATTTTTCCCTTCAGTGCTTTGACACTGTTAGTTGGACGACAGGAAGGGCATCCGGCCTGTAAAAAACTGGATGTTGGTGGTGATGATTTGACTGGAGCTTTGCACGACTAATAGTTCCAGTTGTCACTACCACCTCCATCATCCTTTGCTTCAATAAACACCAGCTAACCCAGGTTCACCGGGAAAATGGTCGTTAAAACGCAGGGAGGGAGGTTTTCAATATAAAAAATACAAATTGAACAACTATAAATGAAGTCACAAGACATCAGCTCCGGTGATCAACAAAATATATCAAACCTTGCCATTGGACTGTGCAGCAAGTAACTCGACGATAAATGTATCATCAGAGCGTGCAGCAATGAGACGTTTGGCTTCATCAACAACCTAGTGGAGTACATCACATAGTTCAGCTGCATATCAAAAACAGATGTTACAGGTATACATATGTTGTGAATCAACTGTTTATCACTTTGCCTTATAATGTCGTACACAGTTCGACACTTGGACATGGCCATGTATTATTATTATGTCCTTGGTCTCCCTTTATTTTTTGAATAACTCTGAAAAATCAGACTTTAATTATTTTTCGTATACAACATGCTGAAAGAACTTGACACCAGAATATATAAATGTACCCACCTCACCTACAAACACTTGCTGGGAAGTGAAAAATAATTTTTTCTCTCCATAAAACAGCTACTTTTTCAACTATTTCCTTAGTAATCATCATTTACTGTTTTAGGACGATGCAAACTGTGGTAATGTTTGGAAATTTTTAAAGTCAGCCCTTCAAAATTACTGTCAAATATTGCTTAAAAATCGTTTTTTTCACTTTGCAAGGTAGTGTGGCAACAACTTACAGGTGAGGTAGCTGTGTTTTATAATTTTCCAGTATCAAATTTACTTCAGGATCCAGTGACACACAGGTGACAGCAGAAACGGAAGCTGGGCAAATTCCATATTCCATCGCCTTAATTACTAAGACAAGGCAGTAAGTAAAACACCATATTCAGTACTATAAATGTCAGTCACAGCAACTATGGCTTAATTCTGTGTACATTAAATGACACTTGATTGACACATATTTCTTATACAGTCCACAACTAGTGAAATACTACATATTACTATTATTATGCAACATGCCTAATACAGTGAAATGCGCCTAATACAGTGAAAAACTTTACAAAATTAATCCAAATTTGATAACATATATTTCAACATACATCGTTCACTAAGTTTGCCTTTCTTTGCCTGTCAAGATCATCTAATCTCTTCTTCAGAGATTTCAGACTGTTACGCAGGTTGTCACGTCTCCAGTATGGAATGCTTGCCTGTGATGCTTCCTAAACCACACAGCACAAAGTTCATGCGAAGTATAAACATAGCTGCAATGAAAAACTAACAGAATACAGCTTTATCATAACAGAAATCCCATAGGCTCATTATACTGTTTCAGTATTAGTTGGGTTCTGATGACAGGCTTCTTGTGAATGTCACTTACCTGTTGTGTTGCGTGATGTTTGTTAGTAGCTAAAATTGCTAGAGAGAGAGTTCCCACAAAAATGACTAAACTGTCAACATGGACATTAAGCCACATATAATTCATGTCAACCGAGTCAAATCCCATTACGTCTGTGCTCTATCAAAACAGTTCAGCTTTAAACCTGAATTTTACACAGGTAGCACAGGCCATGCAACAGGAAATAGTAAGCTTAAAAATGCAACAGCCAGCATTTCATTGTTCAGTTCATGCCAATACATACACGTACATAGTGTACATTAAAATAACACCAATGGCAATGTCTGTACCTCGGTGAGATCCACAATAGACTTGCTAAGTTGTTTCTGTGATGAATGGGTTGATTTCTGCTGCATCTCTTCCTCCACTTTGCACTTCAGCTCATTGTATGCAGTCTCAAGCAACTCCGCTTTATGCAATGACTAGCATTTACATACAGACAATCAATAGTTAGTTAGTTAGTTGGTGTTTTACGACACTTTCAGCACAAATACGCTATATCATGCCATAGAAGTATCACATACGGCCAGGAGACAACACAAATATCAGGCAATAAAACAACAAAAGAATACAATAAACCAACACAATCATAACCTCTCTTCAGCCTGGGCTATATGGAGACGATCCCCTCACCACGGTTAGGCTTCCTCAGAGGGGTCTTTCTAGCCAATCACTTGGCAAGTAATGACAACTTAACTAGAAAAACCAAAAGACAGAACACATACCAACGAACATTAACAATACATAAAAGGGGGCCCTAATAAGCAAGGATACAATTAAAGCATGCTAAGATATAAAACAAAACTAGACCTGGTTTAGTCGCCTAGTAGGACATCCGGCCAGGAAACGGAGCGGGTCTATTCATATAACTCCGTAACAAGACAATCAATAAACATGACATTCCAAACAAAATCGTTAAATTCTGTAACAAGCTGCACAGCCTGTAATGCAGCCACCACAATATGCCCCCGCCCCCTGCAAGTGGTGACTTGAACAGCCACTCAGAGATTTCAGGCTGGAGGTCACCACGCTTGTCAATGTTCCATCCCTATGCCAATTTGAAGTTAGTAGGCATTCCCATTCCAAATGTAAGGCTGATAATCCGTCACAGCGTTAATCAACCTGATCACTTTGACCTATGAAGTTTTGATTTCTAAATTGGGTCACGGGTCACCCATGTCATGGGCTTACTTCCTGCTAATTTTCAGCTTCCTGTCGCCTTCCGTTCTCAGGCGAGGGACAGACAGACAGACAACGGCCATCAATGCATAATGCCCACACCATACAGGAGCGGGGCACAACAATATCATCGATAAATACACATATTGTGTGAACAATGAATCATTCAGAATTGGAGATAAATGAAAAAAAATCGCTCAGAGGAGACACAAACACTGTGCGCTGGTTGTAGTAAGGCGGAGCCAAAAATTTTGCCGCCACAGACCCCCTTCCCGGGGGCGTGGGATGACCAAAATTTAATCAGCTGGAGATGGTCACTACCTTTACCTACAAACCCATTTTGGTGAGGATCGATGTCGTGGTAACAGACCCACAAACACACACACACCCACACACAGACAGGTCCGATTACAATACCCTGCGCCACAGCTTCGCTAGCGTGGTGTAAAAAGCAGACATAAGTGCACATGGCACACACCCGAGTGGCTTCTGCACCAGTGACAGCAACAATGCGGCGTATGCCTTTGGCGATAGCTTCCTCCGTAACAATCACCATCGAACCAATATCATTGCTACGCTTCAAATGCCTGCAGCAGCAATATCATTGTATATAACTGAACCGCCCCATAAGTAAACTATCTGTCAAATAAGCACTGACAGATGAACAACAAAAATATAACCAAATTCATATAATGCTTTGCTTTAATAATTCAAACATTATGTCAGCAACAAAATCATTTCACAGCCCTTATTCAAGGTAAACCAGAATGATCAGCCACTTGCTGTCACTCCTAATACTGCTGACCATGCAGACTAATCTGTTTCATTTGCTATGGAGCACTACTGTCTTCCTTATTCACAGACGTGTCGGACTTTAGCAATTAACTACTATTCAGCTATTAACCAGGCACACAGACACTGGTGTTTCTGCAAGGAGTTTATAAGGCAGTGTCCAGATGTTGTATTTGAAGAGTGATGAGAAGCTTCAGCAGGTAATGACAGCCAGAGTCAGTTTTTGAAGAGAATCTAGTTTCTGGATAGATTAATTTGGAACTGGATTATGATGTTGGTAACACGGTCTTAAAGTTCAATTTCCTACTATCCTCCCCTCACACTGGCCTTCGACTGTTGGGATGTTATACTTCAATAGCAATGGGGTACTGGCATCAGAGGGCTGATGAGAGGCATGGCAACCCTCCCCCAAGGTAACCAGGAGCTATTAGTGGTTAGAGACAAAGTTGGAAGACTCCCAGGTGAGTTTGGGTTAAGCAAGTCCGTGGAATGTGATATTTTTCCCTTCAGTGCTTTGACATTGTTTGGTTGGGCGACAGGAAGGGCATCCGGCCTGTAAAAAAACTGGATGTTGGTTTGTTGGTGGTGATGATTTGACTGGAGTTTTGCACGACTTATAGCTCCAGTAGTCCAGTTGTGACCACCACCTCCATCATCCTTTGCTTAAATAAACACTGACTAACCCAGGTTCACCTGGAAAATGGCTTTAAAATGGAGAGAAAGAGAGCGATGGAAAGATATACTTCCTTGTCGAACAAATTTCATAACCCAGTCTATCAAATGTAATTAGATTTAAACAATGTCAAAGTTTTACTATGTATAAACCAGTAACTGAAAGCAGGAAAACGCTTTACTGTGCAACTGCCACAGTTGAAAACCGAGAAGACAGCAACGCTGAGACGAAACGAAACCTTTTTGTTACAACACACACTTACGTTCCACCACAGAACTCGACAGATATGGATGATCCGCCAGGCCCATCAGGGTCAGACAACAGCTCGTCTACAGGAATTCCAACGGAGACAACACGCACTGGGTCTGGATACACCTGAAAGACATAGCAACTCGACACATTACACACAGGAATAAATCACTCTCACATGTTGACTTATGACTACAGATGGCACTGATAATTATTTTAACAGTCAATTGATAAACTGATTTGCACTTAAAATTGAATGATGCTATGGATTGTAGTAAATGGAGAGAAATAATTAGAAGTGAGAGCAGTGACATAATAGTGATAACGATGCAGTGGGCTGAATACAAACTCTACGTTTTTGGTGACAGTTCACTCTGGTTAACCTGGATTAAGGGCTGTTTGTTACAATGCATGCTAGCTGCGGCACAGTGTATTGTAATAGGTCCTGTTTGTGGGTCTGTTACCATGATAATTTGAAATAGCGTGTATCGATCTTCACCAAACTGGGTCTGCAGGTGAAGGTAGTGATCATCTCCAGCTGATTAAATTTTGGCCTTCCAGTGCCCCCGGGAAGGGGGTCTGCAACGGGGCAAAAAAATTTTGGCTCAGAGATATGTGTTTGAATGGATAATTTTCAAATTCACCAACACTTAATGTAGATTTCATTCATCATTTTTGATCAAGTTGAGTTTTATCAAGCAGGGTTTTGCATGTTTTATTGCTATTTGTCTTAATGGTGTAGTGGGAAATTTTTACAGTCATTGATGAGTAATAGTTTCATATATGTTTCTGCAAAATTTGTCAGTTTCCATAGATTTATTCAAAAGTTTGAAAGTAATTATGAAACATCATGTAGAAATAAGATAATGGCCACTGCAGATTTCCAAGTGAAAATAAGGGTAACAATCGGGCAGAAGTATAGAAAATGCATTAAAACATACCTCATCAAATACAGCACGTAGTCCCTGTATAGACTTAGCTTGAGCAAGAGAAACAATCTTGGAATAGACGGTTTTAGACACTTGAGACTGTTCGTTGCAGATCACTTCAGCTGCTTTGATCTGCGGCGACGTCATTCCAGCCTGGCAATCATCCATCATATTAAAATAACAACATTCAAACTTCCATGCAGCCATGGCCGAGAAGCGGCTGTGGCTCTGTGGTTAAGGTACTCAACTGTTCACCCAGTGAATCTCGGTTAGATTCCTGCTATAAATCATTGGTGGCATCAGGAACGGCATCCACGTACCAGGCAAGTCCTACTTTGCACGTGGGTACATCCAAATCTTTATTAACGAAGAAGTGCATGATGTTTGTTTGGTGTTTAACGGCACTTTCAGCACATATAGGCTATATCGTGCCATAGGAGTATGAAATA
>Ga0049107_10000391_pt1 | contig 12853 bp, 6 predicted proteins | sample WorMetilPIANOSA1_FD_61187 | JGI IMG/M metagenome (GOLD analysis project Ga0049107, IMG submission 61187) | Marine gutless worms symbiont microbial communities from Max Planck institute for Marine Microbiology, Germany - Olavius ilvae PIANOSA.1 | ecosystem: Host-associated > Annelida > Digestive...
TCGGTTTTGAGAAAAACCGCGGAAACCGAAATTTCGGATTTGACCTTTTGGCTTCGGTTCGGTTCGGGTTTTTATAAACCGAAACCGAACCGAAATTCGGTTTCCGCACATCCCTAATTTATACTACTCTTACTACTATAGGAAGGGCATCCAGCCAAAATTGCTCCTGTGCGCCAGTAAAAGTCCTAAAGCCGGATCGATGTAGTCATGTCCGAGCCCTTGAACAAGGGAATCAGTGACGTAAGTTTGGACGTTTGACGTTTTGCTACTATTGTTTGTGACACGGTGGTGTTTTGGTACAACGGTAGCACACCGGTCTTTATAAGTGACGTTACTTCCCCATACCGAGTCAGGCCCGTAGCTACGTTCAGGCATGAGGAGGCAGTTGCCTCCTTGTTCCTTGTCATTTAAACTTATTTGATCAGTTGATTCTCAGGAAAATCATTAAAATTTTTGCCACCAGATGCCAGATTTTAACGCTAAAATGCACCAAAATCGATTTCAGCTGGGGCTCTGCCCCAGACCCCGCTGGGGGAGCTAACAGCGCTCCCCCAGACCCCCTAGCTGGATTTAAGGGGGCATACTTCTAAGGCAGGGAGGGGGTGGGGAGTAGAGGAGAGGGGAGGGGGCGCTCGACCTGTCTGCCTCCTCGTTTTGACTATCCTGGCTACGGGCCTGTGAGTGTGGTAAGTGCCTTGATGGGAGACCGTCTCAGCATGTTACCATCCATCATCATAATCATCATCATTATGGATCTTGTAAAGCGCCTATTACAAAGAAAAACATAGGTGCTGAAGTAAAAAAAATTAGCCTAAAACAATTGCTATAAATTTAAACCCAAATGGAAAACTAGACTAAAACGGACAATCTTGCCTAATAACAGTCAAAGGCAAGTCTAAAACAGTACGTCTTAAGATTTTTCGTAAAACACATAGAGACCGCAGCACGAATGTCTACTGATAGATTGTTCAAAACAGCTGGTCCTGCATAGGAAAATGCATGTTCACCGAGTTTTGTGAAAACTCGTGGAATATAGCAGTTTAGCGAGTTTTCAGAGCAAAGACCCGGTCCCATCGTTCGACGATTCACAAGTTGCACGACGTTATCGAGGTAGGCTGGAGGTAAGTAAGTAAGTAAGTAAGTCTGAATATTTCTAAACTGCGCCGAACTCGCTGAACAGTCATAACGGCGCCGGACGAACGGTGCTGAGCCCACCTGCCAGCAGCAGCATAGACTACTGCTGAAACAGGTGGGCCTTGAGGTGACGCTTGAAGGCGTAAAGGTGCAGTGAGTACCAGTATAAGATGGTCAGGTGACACTATAGGTCTGGCATCGCATTGATATTTGGTCACAGAGACACTGGTTTAACCACCTGTGGGCTCAACAGCCTAGTCGGGGAAATGAGCAGACTGCCTACGCTGCTTTGGGGCCATGTCACTCTTACCTTTACTTTTGCCATTGGTTTCATAGTGGTTAGGGCAAGACTCGTGATAACAGGGTTATGGGTTTGATCCCTAGCCGCTCTGACTTCGTGTAGCGACCATGGGCAAGTTGTTCACACGTCAACAAGCAGTATAATTTGGTACCGGTGAAAGAGCGGTGATGCTGTGTGACAGAGTACTAATATGTTATATTCAATGGAAAATACGTGAAATATCAGTACTGCCGAACAAACATTAACAAATGAAATGGTGCCAAAATAATTTCAGGTTCTGGTCTGCCAAATTTAAGGGTTTATCATTATGGATTTCTTGCTTTTACCCAAATTACAGGATTTTCATTGGGTCTGCACGGATTTTCACAAGAGATATAGCTACTTAAGTGTTACACCAATCACTCAATCAGTGGTTTATTTCATATAGAGAGAGAGAGTAGAGTTTATTAAATACCGTGTGACATAGCGCACTGGCTTACAACATCACAGTTATACACTGAACGAAATATAGTGACTGCAACGAATGTCAATGCTAAAAGACTAAAAACGTTTAAAAAGAAAAAAACAAACATTAATACAGCATGTCCGTCAGTATATATCTCTGTACAGCAATCGTATAATAAAATTGTTTTCGCTGAGTGCGCTGTTTTTTTGTGATTAGGCTTCTGTTATGCTTTCGTTGGCACAGGTTGTATGTTCTGTCCGCAGGGGGAAGGAGTAAAGGGTAGAGGGTGTGGTGACTGTTGCTTAAAACTTTATGGAACAAGTTTTCATCGGCCTCTGTAAACAATGTTTCAATGGGTGGGGTGTCGGGAGCACAGTAACCTAATTTTATACAGCCCTAATTTTATACAGCGCCGAATAAAGCTATCAAGTCGTTGACGATCTGCTGCAGAACAGAAGCCTGACCACGCCTGACAACAGTACAGCATTGCAGCAAAAAGGTGGATTAACACATTCAGATACAATACAATGATATTATATAATGGAAATAAAATGTCGATCATGTTATATGGCAAGTAAACATTGCTAGACGCTTCAATTTTGTAATAGGATTATATATTGTATGTTCAGGAGGAGGAACACAGCTGTCTGAAAGCGAATCATCATACGGCAGCAGAGGTTCAGCTACAGGGTGTACAGAACAGATGGTGTGTCCAGTGGATAATGTTGCTACGGCAGCCAGTGACAGCACGAAGTCTACCTTGAGGTCCAAGATACCGAGCGACAGTAAACGTCCGGCAAAACCGACACCAGTGAGCCGGGAAACCTCGGAGTCGGAAAGGAAGGACCGCACGACCACCATGAAACAGATGTTCTCGAGTCTTCTGTCGGGCGCAGGCAGCACCGCCATTCAGATTCCATTTCCTGCCGACGAGCATCACCTGCTGCCGGCCTGTCAGAAAGTTCCGGTGGTGGTGTACGACCAGGAACCGTCGTCGGTCATTGCCTACGCTCTCAGCTCGCAGGACTATGAGGTGAGCCTGCAGCAGCTTCGAGCTCAGATCTCTGCCGATAAGTCGAGCTCCGTGCAGAAACAGTCGACGCGGCCAGCATCACCATCGTCGGTGCAGGGTAAAGCCATTGCCGGTGCTGATGTCGGCGAACTTTCGAGCAGGAAGAGCGTGTTGTCTTTCTTGAAGGGCAACACGTCATCATCCGGTGACCAGTCCCCGGTGCGGCGCCCCAGAGTGCAGAGATACGAGGTCGACATGGTGAAATATACACCTCGCTCGGCCGGGAATGATAACCTGGAAGATTCGGACGACGTCAATGATGGTCCGGTGGTGACCGACAGCCAGAAGACGTCGGCGAAGTTAACCCAGCAGCCGGCGAACCAGCACATCGAGCTGCAGTTCAGCGACAACCTGGCCAAGTTCTACTGTCGAATCTGCTTCGCCGACCAGTTCGTCAAGTTGCGCAGGCTCATCTTTCCGGACGGCGAGGATCGGTACATACGGTCGCTGTCTCGGTGCTTCACCTGGCTGGCCCGGGGCGGAAAGTCCGGCTCTACTTTCTCGAAGACGCAGGACGACCGGTTCATACTGAAACAGATGTCGCGCTACGAAGTGCAGTCGTTCAACGAGTTTGCACCGCACTATTTCCACTACATAGCCGACGCGCACGCCCACAACAAGCCGACGGCGCTGGCGAAAATCGTCGGAGTCTACAAGATCGGGTACCAGAACTCCAAGACCGGCGCCGCCATGAAGCAGGACCTGCTCGTGATGGAGAACCTGTTCTACAACCGCAAGGTCACGCGGATATTCGACCTGAAAGGCTCGGCGAGGAACCGGCTCGTGAGCACGTCCGGCAAGCGAGTGGAAGATCTGGTCTTGCTGGATGAGAACCTGCTGAAAGTGAGCGTCGATTCGCCGCTGTACGTTTACCCGCACTCCAAGGCCGTGCTGACTTCGGCCATCACTCGCGATACTCAGTTCCTGGCGGACCATTCCGTGATGGATTATTCGCTGCTGGTCGGATGCGACGATGCCGCCAACGAGCTGGTCGTCGGCATCATCGACTACATCCGAACGTTCACGTGGGACAAGATGCTCGAGATGGTGCTCAAGAAGAACATCATCGGAGCGATGCCGACGGTCGTGTCGCCGGAACTGTACCGACGCAGGTTCCTCGAGTCTATGGACCAATACTTTCTCTATGTTCCGGACCGGTGGACTGGACATGGTCGTGGCATGAAGTGACGTAAATGTTGTTCTATGTTGCCTGTCGGTATTGTATTTAGTTGTTCATTTTTTGTCACTCTGGAGATTGCACCTAACTCATTCACGTCTCTGGTGCAAGGGTATAATGTTCTGTTATGTGCGTCTTTCAGTACGGTAGCTGAAAAGAATTTACCTGGACCACCAAATTTGGAACACATTTTGACCCCCCGAGATAGCCTCATGTAACTATGATTTGGGGTCCAAAAGGTTAAAGGTCAAGGTCACAGGGATGAAAATGGGTTGGCCTGGGTTATGCTGTGCTAAGTGTGCTTGCTTATCTGGTTTGTTATTAATATCCTAGAATATGCTGCATGATTATTATGTCATCTCGGCCATTCATACCCGTGAGTCGAAGAAAAACAGGACACTCGACTCATTGCTGATAACTTCATCAAATGTTGACTGATTTTCAACATTCTTTCACTGTCGGAATCAGCACTCAGCAGTAAATTTGCATTATGATTTCCGTTCTGTATGCAATAGTGGATGAGGAAGGAAGTAACGCCTAATGCAGACAAAAGCAGACAAGGGGAAATGTGTGAATTTTTTTGCCAATTTTATATGGTCGTCAAAATCCTTTATGAGCAATGCCTGTGTCACTTTCCCTACAAATAACACAATTCAGGATTCGTGAATTCAGTGCTAATTTTTGCCTATGCGTTTACTTATCGGAACAAATGTTTTGGTTTGCAGTTAAAGTATTGCTGATAGAGATTGTGTGCGGGTTGATTGTCACTGTTTCAAACTGGCTGTTCTGCACTCAGACACATTATATGGTTGCTGCTGCAATTTGACATGTTCTAAAGCACTGCAGCCGTAAATATAAGTATCTTTAATAAGTCATCATTTAGTGCATACAGAAGTATTATTGACTAGAATTCTTAACGATACTGTTCAAGTAATATTTATTTTCTTGTTTAATTTATTTCTTTTGTTTACGCCATGTGCTAGCCTCATTGTATTCTGCCCAGGGGTGTAGATCCTGGGGTTGGGGGTGTTAACCCCTGAAAATATGTACGATTGGCGGAGTATGTTTTGACCCCCCCCCCAAAAAAAATGTGACATTCCTTCATTCAAAACTGTTTGAAGACCATATGGCAACGTAGTATTACATCATGAAGGATGAAAGACATGTCAAATATGGAAGGTAAAACTATTTTCTTCGAGGCACCCGAAACAGTTTGATGGCTTAACCCGACTGACCCTGACCTCTACACCACTGGTTCTGCCTCCAGTGCTTTGACACCACGTAGTTGGGTGTCAGGAAGGGCGTCTGGCCTGTGAAAAACTTCATTCGCTTCGTTAGTCCCAAGAAGTTCTAGGATGACCTGTTCGAAGACCATGGCAACTTTGAAACAAGGATAGCTACAACAAACAGTTAGCCCATCGGCATTGGTGGTCGACCCCGTAAAAATTATCTCATATCTGGTTTGATAACCATGCAAAATGTGGCTTTTGTTTCTCACTGTGTGTGTGCATGTAGGCAGTCTCAAAAATTCTGGGGATGCTGGGACCACAACCTTTAAGATGGGGCGTGTTTGATCCCTAGAAAAATGCCGACCCGAGTGTTACCATGGCAAATCTGGTCGTTCTAGGTCAAGTGGTTGGTGCGTAATAATGGCAATCTTCCGGTAAAGTTTGACTCCCACCTTTCAAGGTCACTCAAGGTTATTGGATCCGACACGGATCGATTGGCTACCTATGATTTCCTACTAGTGTTCCGTAGTAACTATGTGACTATCTTGTACCGTTTCCGAGATAGTGTGACATTTTCCAAATTTTCCCACCCCATATATTTTAATGCCCCCACTGAGTGAGTTACCCTATGAATTTTGTAACAGCGGTGGGGCGCATCATCATATGTCATCATATCCGGTTTTGGTATTTAAGGTGCTGCGGTTGTCCCGGACTCCGGGGTAGGCAACACCTGGCGCAAAAAAAAACTAAAATGAATACAATGTCAAAAGTGTGACGTTTAGGCACGTTCGTTTAGGCACAGTACCAGCATTTTCCATGTGCACAGCTACCAGGACCAGTTCATACAGCCCGGTTGGGCCGAGTGTGTTTTTTTGTATATTTAGCCTAGGTTTGTGCTCTGTGTGTTCATTTGTGCTTTTTGATTTGTTTGTATCCCCCATTCTTTTGTGTGTTCCCTGGGCAGTTGAGTCACCTCCCTTACAGTTTTTGGCGCTAACTAATTTAAATGAGCCTCCTAGAGCTTTAGCTGCCTCCACTATAGCGTGGATTAGGTAGGAGCCAGCTCCATCCCTTTTGGGCCGTTGTAAACACAAGCAACGCAGGTTAAGGGTGTTACTATGTCGCTGGCCCTCCATTACTGAATGAGAGATGCACATCACTGCTCAGCCCCCCCCCCCCGTCTCCGAAATGACCTATACTGTGTCAAGCTGCTGACGTGCGATAAAAAATGAACCAGTTACAAACGAGATTGCATGGGTTTATTCGTACACTGTTGCATTTCATTCACGTATAAATTGGCACTTTGTGTTGTTGAATGTTTCCTCTGTGAACTCACAGCTGGTGTATTAACTTTTGTGATAGCTGTTTTGCTGCAGATATGATGACACTGCAGACTGCGCTGTTGTTAACAAATCGCCAACAAAAATGTTTGCGTTTTACACTGATTAGCTCCAACTGTTGCACGCAGTTACATGCCAATCACTTGGCAAGTACAGACAACATAACCAGAACAACCAAAAGATAGCACACATGCCAACTTAAACTAGCAAGACATAAAATGTGACCCTAATAACGAACACAGTGAATACAAATGACATAAGACAAAGATGGACAGAGCCTGGTTTAGTCACCTTTTACAACATCCGGCCAGGAAACGGAGTGGGCCTATTCTTACAACTGCGGAGCCCACACAGGACCCTCGTTCACAAGCATAGCTTTCTCGTCACATATAAAATTATCAAGAGGCGAAGACTGATCGCAAGGCAGAGTGGCAGTTGAATTCCCTATCGTAGTGATTGAAAAGTTACAGACAAGTTCTCACAGGCTCCTAATCAGAAGAGGGCGACATACAGCATAAGTGACTAGAACGCTGGTCTTGGCCAAAAAAAAAACTATCCCTTTCCACCACAACTCGGGCAAGCCAACTGAAGTTGGCTTGCCCGGGTTGTGGTATTCGAGGTATTCACGGCACTGCACCTCCGTATCTGTCTGATTTGCTGCACCACGTTTCAGACATCACATCGCAACCTCCTCTGAACTGGTCATCCCTCTGTCGCGGCTTGTAACTGTTGGTGATCGTTCATTTGCTGTTGCTGGCCCCTGGCTCTGGAACACTCTGCCTGAGGACATTACATCTGCGCCGTCTTTACTGGTGTTCCTACGAAAACTGATGACTCATTTGTTTCGGCAATCTTATCTGGACATTATACTGTATGTAGCTTGTGTGGCATGTTGCGCCCGGTGGTCCTTGAAGTTTTTATTTAGGCCACCTTAAAAAATCTGTAATGTAATGAAACGTGCATCATCAGAGGTCATCACCGGCATCCACAGTATCCTGCTATTAGTAATCCACAGAAATCAAGCTGACCTCATACCAATTCCAAGATAAACAGCGATTTCTGTTGAAAGTCACAAATTTTCCCAACTCTCCGTGTACTTGATGCCCCCTACTAAAGGGGTTCCATTGGACATTTGTAACAGTGGTGGTGGGTTCCAAAAAAAACTAGAAGGATGCCTCTAGTAGATCATCAAAAAAAACTGTGGCGATATGTCCATTCGCTTAGACACAATACCGGCATTGGAGAGGCAGGAAGGAATAGGTAAAACAATAACACACTCTGTAATCTGTATGCATAGAATGTTGACATACGATAAAGATATATCGGTAATATCAGTAGTATTAATAACATATAATTTATCAATACGCAGCTAATTAACAGTTATTCGTCTTGATGAATAGTTATTGCACTGCATAACGTAAAATATATATGTAAAATAGTTACTATGGGCACATCAGGAGAAAAGTAATTGTTTGGAAAAGACGTCGCATGAGGATGCGTCGGCGGGAATCAAGAGGACAATGGAGAATCAGGTGGTCTGAGGAAATCTTTGACTGGACCAGTGTACCAATCAACATGGCAGTCAGAGTCACAGCATACAGACATAGATGGCATTATGTCCAACCCTGCTCGAGGACAGGCATTAGACGACAACGGAAGACGCGAAATACAACCAAAACTTAAATAGAACTATACAAACGACTCCAGTTAACGACTGTGTGTATGGTACAGATGGTACTACGACTCTGCATCTACATTGTGGTTAATCAAGCATTTTCATCCGATTCACAAGGTGGCACCTCACTTGACATTTTGTGCACTTTTCTCAGCAACAACCAGGAGATACTCAGACCTATAAGTAAACACAGCTCATTAGGGAGCTACATGGAGACGGCAATTACGCCCCTCCCAACCCATCCCTGCAGGTTTACACCCCACCCCATCTCTCCATTTCAACGGCCATTTTCCATGTGTTGGCCGGTACCAGAATGTCTTCATTCTGGATTTTATTGGAGCTAAGGGCCATCTTGGTGGTGGTTAACAACTGAAGTTATAAGACGTGCAAAGCTCCAGCCAAAATGTCGCCATCAACAAACCCAACACCCAGTTTTTTTACATGCTGGATGCCCTTCCTGCCACCCAACGAACAGTGTCGAAGCACTGAAGGGAGCCCACCCCAACCTGTCTCCACAACAAATTCTTCCCACGCCCATTCCATCACCGTTGGCACAGACTTCAATCCACATTTAACGAACATGTATCACTGACATTTCCCGAATACTGAAGCTGGTGTTAAGAGTTTTCGCTGGAATGGGAATGGCTGTCAGAAGAAGTTGCTGACAGATTCTTGTTTGCCACCGGAGACACAGCAACAGCAGCATTGCGGTAAAATGCATCTTCATTTCGGCGGGGAAACCCGAACGATTTTTTTTCCATCCCAACGGAAGTCCCGTGACATTTGTTTACATCCCTGTGGGACTTCAGCAACATCTGTTACCATGCACAGAGCCACCCGGGAACTCGAACTTCCATTCACGCAGGATTACCTCGGAACCAGAGTTCCCGTAAAGTCCACGCAAATGTCTCACCTAACATGAATTAGCTATGTAAACAGACGCACAAGGTGTCACAATGACCTGTTCAAAATCCACTCAGAAATAGCAATTCGAGGAAGTCACAAAAAATCCGGTAAAAGCGGAACGTCTGCATAGATATAACGACGACAATGCAGACAACAGGCAAGCTTACAGTGCAGTGCCATAAATTTTGTCACACTGGCGTCACACTTAGATGATAAACTGCAATTATTTGCTTAAGCTCAGAGGTTTGCCATTTGAGTTATTCACTCATCGTCTAGCTGACAGTTGGAAATCTACTTCCAGACATCACAAGCACAAATATGACGTCGATAAAGACGTCAAAGAAACATATTAATTACATTATAAGCTGTTACTATGTACAAATGTAGAAGTATTTACATGTCATAATAATATATGACTCGTTACTTTGTGGCTGTGCAGTAATAAACTTTACTCAATGGCACTCTCTCCATTTTAACGGCCATTTTCCAGGTGAACCTGGGTTAGCCAGTGTTTATTGAAGCACAGGATGACGGAGGTGGTGGTGACAACTGGACTACTGGAGTTACAAGTCGTGCAAAGCATCAGTCAAATCATCACCACCAACAAACCAACATCCAGTTTTTTACAGGCTGTATGCCCTTCCTGTCACCCAACCAACAGTGTCAAAGCACTGAAGGGAAAATATCACATTCCATGGACTTGCTTACCCCAAGCTCACCTGGGGTCTTCCAACTTTGTCTTTGACCACTAATAGCTCCTGGCTACCTTGGGGGAGGGTTGCCATGCCTCTCATCAGCCCTCTGATGCCGGTACCCCAGCGTGTGCTTTTTCATCTTCGCACCGCACCGTACAAAGTTTTAAACGGTTTAGTGCAAATCAAGTGCATTTCAGTTTGTCTGTAAATGTTCTTGTCATTTCGCAACATACAAAAGTTAATATATGCAAGTAGCTGGCAATGGTCCGTACTTCCCGGCCAGCGCTTCCAATCGCCCCTGTCGTTTCATGGTGCGCCACTTGTCCTTGATGTCGACGTTGGTGCGGTGTGGCACAAAGTCGGTATGAATGAGGGCCCAGTTGCCGACTCCGTGAGTCAACACACCCTGGTACACCAGCTCCTCCTCCACAGCACTCCACGGCGTCTTTCCCGTCACTTTTCCGGCACCGATCTTGCGCCATTCTGTCGCAGGACGCCATATGTCGTCGACCATCTTAATCGGCTGCGAACCCGAAGTATAAGTTGTGCTTTTCGATTTTTCAGTGGCACCATCTGGCTGCTTATCTCCATCTGCCCGATCTTTGGCATCATTACTCGGTGGGCCATTGCTTGGTAATTCCGATGCAGAGTGAGATGCACTCAATTCGCCATGGTTCTGGCAAACCTTCTCAGCTGCCTGCAACAGGAACGGCTTGGACATGGATAACATAATCTTCTCCAGCATCGCCCGACACTTTATTATAAGTTCGTCGAAGTCTGAATCGAGAATCGACTTTGCCGCGTCGGGATCAGAAATCATTGTTGCAAGCTCTTCTCGATGTGGATTCTCCTCAGCACCGCAATGCAGCCATTGACGACCATACACGGCCTAAAAATACACAGTCCAAACCAAATCACATTTATTTGTTTCAATGGTTTGTATAGCTAGATTACACAGTGCATATCCATAAACTAAATGCAATGAAAACAATAAGTGATACTATAAAATAACAATGACGATCAATGTATCATCGAAATTCATTCAAATATTTAACCCATCTGTTAACAAGTTTCTGAATGCCTGATGCGAAAAAAAACGACGTTGATTGCTGTCCAAGCCACTGACGAACAGTTGATTGCAGTTCAGTATCAGATGCAAATTTCTGCCACCTAGCATTTTCTTCATTGGCCCAAAAAGATGGTAGTCACTGGGGGCCAAGTCTGGACTGTAGGGAGGGTGCATTAACACTTCCAGTTCACACTGGTCCACAGTCACCATAGTCAGAGCGCTGTCCAGTATGGGATGCTTTTAACGGTAACATCGCCATATCTAATGTTTATAAATAACATCACAGTGACATCATCGTAATAAAACTCACAGCTGGTACTCAGAATTAAATTCCCGACAAAACACATATAATTTTGTTTTTTTTTAATATTTTGAAAACTAACAGAATGACACCATTTTGTAACTTATTTATGGAACGACCCTCGTATGCTAAGCTGTTGGCCAAGAGTCAGAATTCTGTGCCTTACTGAACTTACCCTGCCCTCAGCTGGACTACAGGCAATAAATATGTAAATATATGTCAGGGAACTAAATAATAATATGACCTAGAATGACCAAATAGTGGCATAAGGAGGTCAAAGATCAAGGTCACAGCTCAGTAGTGCCTCTATGCCCATCTAGGTCTACACTATAGCACCACTGCACTTTATTGACATTCAGTAGATGATGTGATTAAGTTCATGGAGCTCAATTTTTTGGAAAATGATGATTGGTTTGTTGTAACCGGTTATTACCAGATCACCTGTTCCTTGTATGATGTCAATGACTGACAGAGTCAAATAAAGATAACAGCACATGCTCTAGAGTCTCTGTGGGGTGCAACACTTGTACAAGTGCCAGTAACCAATTGATGGTTACGCTATAAGGTCGCAGCCAGTGTTCTGGCCGCAGGTCATCTCGTGGAGGGGCCTGTCGATGGTCGCTGCCATTTTGTAACTTTTGCAGAGCTTTAACTTTCAGGCTTCACGTTGCCCATCACCCGTGCCTGCATGCCTGCCTACATTAATGACATGTATCACACAACATTATCTCCCATCTCCATGCTGCCTGACCAGTGTGCCTGCTGACACCACGCTCAGCCCCTCCCCCACTGCAGTTGCACCGCTGCCGTCTGCCGCTGTGCAACGATTTGAGCTGACTGTGTAGCTTTGACAGCGGCGACGCTGTTTCCTTCAGCTGGAGCTTCGTGATGCCCCCCCACGCCAACTGTCGAGTCTCCTTACATTGCACTCTGGTCTCAACAATATGGGTTACATCATAGCTGTTGGTAGGCGGAGGGACAGATGAGAACAACTATGTAACTGCCCATAACAGAGGTCTTTGTACCACTGTTGGCCAGCAATCTGACATTAGAAATTTGAACACACGGAAAGCTGGAAACCCACAATCAATTTAAAACCATCACCGGATAACCAGTGATCGATTCACAACCTTACCTGCAACCACATTACCTGATCATATGACCGTATCTTCTGATTTTTGTTAAGAGACTCTAGTGTAATTTATTTACTTACATATTTACTTACTTACTTACTTGGTTACTAAACTCTACAATGGACAGGGATAGATGTAGTGATCTCTGACTGCATGTCTAGTGGTGCAGTTCTCTCACCGAAGACTTTTAACTTAAAATGGTTTATTAAAACTGACTACTCAACTATGCGATCTTTTAAATTCAAACAGTGCAGCTCAAGGCTCATTTGTTTCAGCTGTCGTTCCAGTGACTGACAGCTTTTGCCGACTTTTTGACTGTCAGTGCGACCTGCACAGCGCAGACTGTAACTTTGTACAGTGCCCCTGCAACTTTTTG
>Ga0049107_10000392_pt1 | contig 12843 bp, 8 predicted proteins | sample WorMetilPIANOSA1_FD_61187 | JGI IMG/M metagenome (GOLD analysis project Ga0049107, IMG submission 61187) | Marine gutless worms symbiont microbial communities from Max Planck institute for Marine Microbiology, Germany - Olavius ilvae PIANOSA.1 | ecosystem: Host-associated > Annelida > Digestive...
TCATTTAACATTCCAGCTTTAACTTTGGATTTACTGGACATCACCCTGACTATCTTCTAATGATCCAACTTTGACTTTTCTTTTACTTTTGCTTCTGGCATATGCAAAAAAAAGATTTTTGTCCTCTTTAATCTTCTTAGCCAGTTTGTATTCAAACTCTTTCTTAGCTTTTTTATCGACACTTTAGCTTGCCACTTGTCATGGACAGTGCCTGTCGCACTAATTACGGCGGCCGACAGCATCTGCCACCCGACGTCGGCCGCACTAATTATCGGCCGACAGGGCCGCCAGGGCCGACGTAGTATTTACCCAGACCGTTACCATCCGTATTTATCTGACTTCCCGTAGGAAAGTCTGTACGCATGCTGCCTGCCACTAATCATCCAATTTAGCATGTTGACTGAATAATTGCAGCTGTTAAACTTGCATTAGTGAATAGTGATGTTATTTGATTCAGCCCTTTGCGGTTGTGGCCATCAAAGAATGGGCCTGATCCGTTGCCTGGCCGGATGCCACAAATGGTGACTTACCCATGCCGTGTCTGTCCTCTGCCTTATCCCTTTTGAGTGTTTTGTGCATTTTACTAAGGCCACTTTTATTGTGTTCCATTATTTTTTTTGTCTCTTGGTTGCTAAATATCACAGTTCTTGTCATAGATTGTCAAATGTCCATTGTCCAATGCTGCATGATTTGGCATATGGGCAGCTGGGGACAGAAAAGGATGGAGACAAAGAGAAAGGATGTCAAAAACGTGCTTGCTCTGCAGCAGAAGGCTACTGACCTGACTGTTTGGTTGTCAGTAACAGTTCAAGTGATTGATTGTAAAGACTCGTCTCCAAAATGACCTACGTTACCTGATACATAATGTGTAAATGATGATGTAAAACCCTACCAATTCACTCACTGCTATTGATTCAGTTACACTGTAGCATTTTGATTGCTTTGAGGTATTCTTCACAGCTTGTGTTGTTTTTGGGTTGTTATAGGAAATTGTACAGTTGGAGCTGTTTGCCAAGCAGCTGTATGAGACAACTAACCCAGCTGCCAGGACAGAAGTGGAAAAAACATTAGTCCAGTTTGCAGCTGCACCAGACTGCCTGAACAAATGCCAGCTGTTGCTTGAAAGAGCAGCTGTACGTTTCTCTGCAGAAAACATAATTTTTAGTTATATGACTTGCTGTTCTTTCAGAAAACAAATGAACTAAATACATTAGTTTTCAGACTTCTTTATGTTTAATTGATGATGGAGATAATTATGTCAAAATTCTGATACTCTCTCGTAGTTTGAATTTGCCAGTTATAGCCAACAGGCTGGGAGTCTGATAGAATGACAAGTTCAGTTTTGTTATTATTGTGAGCCATAATTAATTAAATTCATTTAACTGCTTTTAATTGTCTGGCTAGCTTGTTTTTTTGAATGTTATTCTATCATGTCATTATCACAGTTTGTGCATGCACGTTTGTTACGTGTACTTTAATAAAGATCATTCAATCAATCAATAATATATTTGCTGGATATTATACATCTAGCTGAGATATATAGCACTGCACTTTTAATTCCACAAATTACCTGTAGCCTTTATGTACTACTTTCATCCTCTGGACAGCTGCTGTTACTTGTACCTGATGCAGTAAGTGGTAATTTAATAGTCCCTGAGGAACACAACTATACAGTACAGTACAGTTCTGTTTACTTCATTTTACATATTCCTGCAAATATTTGGCTTTTCTGATCACTAACAAGAGGAGCAAAAGGAATATTTGCTGCCTTTTATATAAATATATTAATAGAAGTGAACTCATGTTATGTGCATGAATCATGTTATGGACTTGCTACAGATTGCAGTATTTTGGTAGGCTGTTTGAGGCACCAATTCTCCTGGGGTTTTCCTGGAGTAAGGATGGTGGATTGTTGTTGTTGTTGTTGAATTCCTTGCATTTATCTGAATTAAGGTGCTACTTTTTGTGGTTGTGATTTGCTTGCCTGCATGTGTATTTTACTTGCTGCTGAATATAGCCTATTATTGGCAGTTTGGTATGTTGCAGTCACCGTATGCTCAACTGTTAGCGGCAACAACATTGACAAAGCTGATTTCCCGTCCGAATGTTACATTACCATTGGAGCAGAGGATAGATATTAGTATGTATACCAGTTGTTATGTTGATCCACAGTCTGTTATGACCGATCTGTCTGCTATGTTAGTCTGTTCTTCATGGTTCATATCGTGCTTGAAAATGTGTCAAATCAGTATATAAAATTCAAGCTCTTGAAAGCAGATGAGATTCTTGAAAGTATTTGAAAAGTCCTTGAATTTTAACCTGCAGTGCTCAAAAATTACACTTGCAAATAGCATTTTTTTTATATAAGCATATTTTGTACTTACTTAGCTACTAAGGCTGGCATTTTGTGTGTTAAAAGTCTATGCCATGAATCGTGAATAAGTTGATGACATTAGTTTGTCAGCAGTTTATCGTTACAGTATTGCGTATTGTTGGGTACATGTCTGTGTCTTGTTACAAGGTCTTGTGACAGTGAGTCTTATGATATGGTTTTGTTTCATGCCAATAATATTGGTGCTTGAAAAACACAATTTAGATCCTTGAAAGTCCTTGGAAAGTCGGTGAATTTTTTGTTCTGAAGTCCTGCACTTTGAACACTGGTTCTTAAACTAATTGTGGGCAAAAATCATTTATACATGAATCAATTGTTAGATTACTAGAATCAATAACTTCAGATTATGTAGCATAATGAGGTCATGAAGTTTAGATGTGTAATAATTAATGAAAAAAATATTAAAATTGAAAAGTTTATAAAAGAAGTTTTGATAAGTATTAAGTGCAGTCAATACCAGCAAATGATAATGCATGCTATAAACTGTGAGAGTCATTAAGTGACTGTTCCAAAAAGTCGCTATATGGACAGACTAATGAATGTGAGACATCTTTTTCTTAATTGCAGATCTCAGTTCTCCCAAACTCTAGAGACTTACAACTACTGTTCATCAGAGATAGGCAGCCAAAAGAATGAAAATCCAGGGATTACTTTTGACCACTTTTTTGCTTTTAAGTTAACCCTTGACTGCTACCACATAATGTGTTTGCTGCTAAGGCCAATACTACTACCACTAAACTGACTACCACTACTACATATGTCCAGAAAATGCTATTCACCGAGTCACTGCCACTACCAATAACTGTTGTAACTTGCACAACAGTATACTGTCACTTTCTGCTTGCCATTACCACTAAAACAACAGCTGAATATTAATTTCTGCTTTACAGTCAGTCATTTATTATTGCATGGTAATATGAAAACATAAACTGGGTCACTGTCATTGCTGACCTCACCAGTTGCATGCTGCTATTGACCTGGCAGCAGTTTTGCAAGATGCTTCTAAGTCTTGTGTTGCGTTTTTGTTATTATGCACTATAGTATAAGATGCGGGCACAGAGGCCTCAGGCCTATGCCCATAGTTGCACGTTTATGCTTAATATTGTGTCGGTGGGCATGGCCAAGTTACTGAAGTGTCTACTGCTAAAATACAGTGTATTTACCACTGTGGCATATACAGGCTTATGACAACGAATAATGATGACATGCATCGTCATTCAGCTGGGCTTAGTACCAATAACTATTATGCATGTCATTGTGATAACAGTGAAGAAAGATTGTTTTAAGATGGTTATCAACAACCTTGAGTTGAGTATATCAAGTGGTGCATAAAGCCTTGTAAATTTATCTGTCTCTATAGTTACTGAATATGGTATAGTGAAGTTACTGTTGTAAAAGCTTACAGGCATCAGGCATATGAGCTTGTTAATATTGATATTCTAAATTGCTCTGGAGTACATAAGTTTCCATGGTGGTTTGTTATGTGGGTTGTTGGCTGCTACGTGTGTATCCTTATGTGAGAATGTTTACATTGACAAAGTATTTGTGGTTAAGATCAGTATATCCTGGAGAGATTCTTTTGAAGGTGGCTTTCAAAAGTAACTTTCCAGTGTAGATCCTTTTTACCTAAGAAGCATAATTCGGAAGTAGCAGAAAAACAATAAAGATTGGCTCGTCAATTTTTTAGGTTAGTTTCAACAGTGGGACCCTGGTATAGTCTGTTGGCAAGTTTGGAATCTTTTTGTATTGTTAACTGTTAATCTTTCATCACTAATATGTGTCACCTGTGTTTTGCAGGAAATTATGTCTTAAACTATCTGGCATCAAGGCCTAAACTTTTAAATTACGTTACTCAGGCACTTGTTCAGGTAGAGTGTGCTGTTGCATTTATGCTTTTTTTGGATGACAAGATGAACTTTATTTGTGAGATAAATATTGCAGTGTAACTGTGAATTTAACACTATATCATATGTGGAATACACTTGCCATTTAGCAATGAACAGGAAGTCTTGTGGATGTTTCATTTTAACTTCATATCCATGGGTTACTTTTGAAGGTGATCAGTGTGGGCCAAAAAGTCGACACCTTTTCATGGACTGTAATAAACGCTCTTGGCAATTTTTGACTGGGACGGCAATAAATGGAAGGATTAAAAGTCAAAAACAGCTAGGGCCAGCATTTCAATCCAATAAAATGTTCTAGATTATTTTTTGCAAGATGACTTATTTACGGCGGGTTGCACGAACGCTCAGTTAACCATTTGGTTAGCTAACTGAGGGTTAACTCTAACTGCTCAGTTAACTCGATGCCGCATTGCAAGAAGCACAGTTAACTAACCAAAAGGTTAACTGTGCATCTCCAGTTGACCTCTTTGAACCGCCCTATTAAGCTTGTAAGACAGCGTGTGATTGGTTGTTGCAGTTGTGTGCCACGCCCTGTCTGACTGTAAACACTGGCCGTGGGTGACCTTGACCTTGCCCTGGTGTTGGCAATGAGTCATCAGGGGTGGCGCAGGTTGCTAGAAGCGCGCATTAGCTGTCAACAGCAGTCTGGCGCGACTGCGAATCTATGAATGAAATTTGCGATAAAATATGAAAACAATGTTTGGTTATCGCTTAGAATCGAACGGATTTGCTCACGTTAAGTGTATATGGTTATACGCTGAATATTAATCGTCAAAAAGATTGAATAATTACAACAAATCGTCTGCCATGTTTGCATTTAACCTCTAACCATTTGGTTAAACTGGCCATGAGAGCTCAGTTAGGGTTAAATTAATTTTAACCGAGGGTTAGCGTCTCTTGCAATATGCCTACACTTAACCAAATGGTTACTGTAAAACCCTTATTTTTGGCTGCCCTTAATTTTGGCGTTTTGGTCTTCTAAATTATTTTGGCGCCATTAATTTTGGCATTTTTGCTTGCTGAACTAATACATATGAAAATATTCGAATATTCGCGGCCCGTTATTTTTGCGAATTCGTCAGGGTCGCGAAATTTGCAAAATAAAGGGCACGCGAAAAATACGGGTTTTACAGTAACCAAAAGGTTAACCATTTGGTTAAGCTCGAGCAACGTGCCGTTAATGAGACAAGTTGTCTGCTTTTTTTTCCGCGATAACTGTCAAGTTGTAACAAAAACCCATGATATAATCAGGATTGATGCAATGCATTGGACAAACTCTAGTATTTCAAAGTGCATAAAAACTGCACATGGAGATTTTTGCATTCTGTTTGGTTACAGCTGTACACACGGATAACGAAGCAAGGCTGGTTTGACAGCAACAAAGATGTGTATATATTTCGTGGTGTCATCGATGATGTTAACCAGTTCCTTGCGGTATTGTTGCTTTTATGCTGTTATTATGCCCCCGCCTCCATAGAGAGGGGCATAGTGCATTAATGGCCATTGTTTGTCCGTCTGTCTGTCCCGTGCATGACTAAGTTAAGAATGGAAGGCCATAGGAAGCTGATAATTGGCGAGAACGAAGCCCATGACGATTTTGCAATCGAAGGGTCAGAGGTCAAGGTCACCAGACCCATTAATTCCTTGACCACCGATAATCAGCCACATCTTCAGAATGGGAAGGCCTGCTAACTTGGTAAGCGGATGAAGTACAGTGATGCATATCACCAACGTGTGCAGTGACCACCAAACTGAAAGCTCTGGGTGGCCGCAAGTCACCACTTGCAGGGGATGGCGGCATATTGTGTCGGCCACATTAAATCGGCCATACAGCTTAATGATGTTTTCATTATTATCACTGCTATTTTTTTAAAATTTATTTTTGTGTCTATAGCACTCGCATTCTGCACCTTATCTCAAAATTTTTGCCATTTTAGTCTTGTGTAACTTGAAAAATATGAAAAAATGTATATTAATTTTTTTGGCTATGCCCTGAAACTCCCATAGCTTCTAAACACTGCATAATTTCCCACCTTCATGTTTACATATGTTATTTTGCAGTTTCTCGTAGCAGAAATGATGTGTTTTAATGTAAGTGATATGTCAGTAAATGTGCTGTAGGGTTACATGTGATTTAATAATGGGGACTGTATTTTGGTTAAAATTTGTAGCAGCTAGAAGTTTCACTGCACGACAGCTGTAGTAAGAATTTCCCAGCAAGAATTGGAACGAGTTTTATTTTTTCAGTACTTTGACGCTGTTGCCCCATGCGGGCTCCGGTGGTAAGAATAGGCCCGCTCGTTTCCTGGCCGGATGTCTTACAAGGCGACAAAACCAGGCCTAGTTTGTGTTTTATATCTTAACATGCTTTAATTGTATTGTTGCTTATTAGGGCCCCTTTTATGTATTGTTAATTTTCGTTGGTATGTGTTCTGTCTTTTGGTTGTTCTAGTTAAGTTGTCATTACATGCAAGGCAAGTGATTGGCTAGAAAGACCCCTCTGAGGAAGCCTAACCGTGGCGAGTGGATCATCTCCATAAAGCCCAGGCCAAAGAGAGCTTATGATTATGTTGGTTTATTGTATTCTTTCGTTGTTTTATTGCATGATATTTGTGTTCTCCCCTGTCCCTATGTGATACATTTGCTACTTCTATGGCATGATATAGCCTATTTGTGCTGAAAGTGCTGTAAAACACCAACTAACTAACTAACTTTGATGCTGATGGTTGGGTAACATAAAGGGCATATAGCCTGTAAAATATCTTGCACCAGCAATTCCCAAAGGTTCTTATTTGAAAGATTATCGAGGATCCGGCCTAACCTGGTAATAGTTAGACAACAGAACAGATGCATGTATGCACCACTATTCAATCAGCTCATCCACACTGCCCTGCTGGAATGCATTCATTCTGAACCAAGAGCTGCTGCATCTCTGGCAGAAGAAGGTCACTTTTAACAGTTGTGGTAACAGGCAAATAAAGTGCCATAATTCACGTGTCCTAGGTTAAAATGATTAATATTGTGGAACTGTTTGAAAAATTAGCTGCTTAATTGAAATTACTATTATAAAGTTGTTGGAAAAATCTTTGTGCTTTCCACGGTAGGGTTTTAAGTGACGAATTTATTAAAATTGGTTTGATCATTTACTCAGGTATTCAAAAAGGGGGAGTGTTTTTAGACAAAGTGCAGTATGCCACAAACTGAAAATACAGTTAATAGTGGGTGCAATATTTTTGAGACACATGGTAACTGTTCAGTTCAGTGACTGTGCTTTTAGAATTTTTTTTTAAAAATTAGCTTATTCCTTCAGTGGTTTGATAGTGTTGTTTGTGCAACAGGAAGGGTATCCAGCCTGTCAAAAATCTTGCAACTGCAATCCCCAAAGGTCTGTTTTTCATATATCATTCCTATCCTAACCTGGAGTGATATCTGCGAAAATAGGCCGGCTAAACAAAAAACTAAATATAATATTGCAGTCGTATTTATCACGTTGATAAATATTATCACTTGAGTGTAATGCATAGTACGATGATATATGTTAACTGCAGAGTATGATGACGCATCACGTCATGATCGGTGTTCAGCTATTGTCGCAGCTTGTCTGTGAAATGAACCAAGTCAGTGAGGTGCGATTCTCTTACCTAGTTGTTTTATTGGCATTTCAGAATATTATCTTGTAGAATATCAGCTTGATTGCATGTTGTAAAAAGTTGTTAGCTGAATAGATATTTTATGATGAACAAAGATTTTCATAATTATGTAATGGGTAGTTAACTACTAATATAAAAGATGCATTATACTTGTATAAAACTGTTACATAGTTTGCAAGTGTACATTTTGCAATTCATATGCTGCATTAAATGACAGCCTGTGCATATCCGTGCTGAATAAGACTTGTCCTCATTTAGAAGTGCCTCGAACTGCCATGTTTCAGTCCTTTTAGTGTTTCAGCTTAGATTGTTTTATGCCTTTGACACTGTCACCAGTCCCATAAAATTGGAGATGTTGATATGTTGATGGTGATGATTTGACTGGAGCATTGCACATCTTAAGAGTTCTGTTGTCACCACTGTCACTGCAATCAATTCTTGCTGATGGAAAATCTGCAATGATTTTAGATTTTGGAAATAGCTGTTATCCTGGAATAGTGCCATTAATTTGGCATGAGTGTTGTTATAAAATTTTAACAATGAACATGTTTCAGTGGTTTGAGGCTGTTTTGGATAGCAGGAAGGGCGTACAGCCTGTAAAGCAATTCTACAGTAGCAATCTGCAGACAGACTTGTATCAAGTCCAGCAACAGCTAAGTACAAGTCAAGTCCAAGCCCACTAGCTTCAAATCCAAGTCTGCTAAAACTACGTGACTCTTGAGTCCAAGTCCAGCAATTCCAAGTCCAAGTCCTTAATTGCTTTATGTATCAGCAGCAAAAAGATCAATACAATGTAAATTGAATCGGAGCAGGCAAGTCCATGTGTTAATTCCACAGTAAATATTAAGTAAGCAATGGCGATCTTTGGTTGTGTGTACGATATGGGTTTGCAAAATGTTATATGGCCTAAACAAAACACTGCAAATGTGCACAGTGTAATTTGAAAGTAGACTTGGTTACAAATCTTCCCAAGTCTGAGTCCAAGTCCAGCAGTCTAAAGTCCAAGTCCTTTCTGTTCAAATCCGAGTCCAGCAAAAATGGACTTAAGTCCGGATTCGAACCAATTTCGGACTCGAGTACTACAAGTCTGTCTGCAGATGTTTTCCTTTGCGAGACTTTTGGCCATCAGAGCTGACGTGGAGTATCTCCAGAAAAGTGGGCTAGATAACAGACACAGAAATAAGTAGAAACAGCACAGGTAGCAGCAGTAGTAGTAATAGCTGCAGTAGCTGCAACGTGTTTATTATTTCTTACAACCTGTGTTGTTATTGTTCTGTTGATTACCTCCGCTAACAAGGTTATGTTTTCACCTGTGTCTCTCTGTCTGTCTGTCCGTCTGTCTGTTCATCTGTCTGTCTATTAACAGGATTACTCTAAAACTACTGATCGAATCTTTATGAAATTTTATGGAGTGGTTGGACAAAATCCGGAACAAATCGGTTAGATTTTGACTGACCTTGACCTAAGGTCAAGGTCACTAGAGATCAATAGGTCAAAATCGTTTCTTTTGCAAATAACTCCGTTCAGATGTTGTAGAGAGTGGCGACAGAAACTAAAGTGTAGCTTATTCAGTTCTCTAAATAATTCTAAACATAATTATTGCACTAAGACTGACAGTTTCAAAGATCAGTGGAGGTCAAAGGTTGGAGGGGTCTGCCTTGGTGGAGCATTGCACTGAATGCTTCTAGTTTACGGAGTGCACCTGCTTCAAGCTGCATTAAGCTGAAGCCACGGCATTACGGCGCTATAGAAGTTTTATTATTATTATCATCATTATTATCATTATAGATGCCTGTTAATGCTATTGTTAATGTGGATGATGATGATGATGAAGATGACTTACAGTTAGTACATGCAGTGCATGTGTGCAATGTACAGGCTGAAATAAATCGTTCGTACACAAAACATCGTAAAATTGCTTCGTCATTCCGCGATACACAGCTGTTTGAGATATTCGAGCTGGGCATCAACTTGCTGAAGAAAGCTTACGAGATGATTAAGACTGTTGATTACAGTGATGCCGACCAGGTGAGTAACAGCAGCATTGTTTTTCATCTTTTTTTATACACCTTGGAGCATGTGTATTGAAGCTCCTTACCTCCAACAAGGTATGAGGTAATATAATCAGGTTGATTTGTCATGCAGCCATGTGTCTGTCTGTTAGCAGGATAACTAAAAAGTTGTGGATGGATTCTGATGAAATCTTCTGGTTGTGTTGTGTTTGAGACAAGGAAGATAATGACAAAGTTTTGGGAGTGATGTGGATTGTAGTCGTATGCTGGATATGTACTGATATGGATCACTGGATTGCCATGACAGCGGTTACATTTACTTTCATGAAGCATTTTGGACAAGATGTATGTAGTTAACTGTTAGGAGCAATCGACATTATGATCCACATTGTCAGATCACTGTGTTGTTGGTTGGTTGGTTGCCATCACTGTGTTGGGGCTGCTTGACCTTGGTGCCGGTAAACAGTCAACTGAATTATTACTAGTTTCACATTATGTGGCAGCACAAATGTATCAGATGTGGAAACTGTCACAGCAAACCAATCGTAATTTTGCTGTTTTATATTTTCGTCATTTTGCAATTTGCTGCATTCTTATCAGTCCAGTATTTCTAGAAGATGCATCGTCATAGTTTGGCACAGCTAATTGACGGCCAAGCCAATGCTTGGATGTTCTCTGTTTTTACTCAAAAACAGGTTTTTTGGCCCTCGTACTGCCAAATCTCAACCGATCTGGATAAAATTTTGCACACCTATTGTTGTACGGAATACACTTGTGGGCCAACTTAGACCATGATCGGTGCATGGGTGGCTCCAGGCCCAACCAGAATGACTGTTTTTTTGTAATACTTGTAACACACCCTAAGTCCTATATAGAGACGACGGATCGCCGCGATTTCGGTGGCAAAATGTCAAAATGGAGGTGAGGGCAGGTGCTGTTGTGAAAAATTCTGTAATTTTGTAGCGTGGGTGGAGCCAGGTAAAAACAGCATTTTTTTGCATTTTTAGGGTACATTTCGACAGTCCTGTGCATGGCCTACAGGAAACAGTTTTACCCAAACCAATGGTATTGATGGAAAGCCTAGACTCTGAAGGTGTGCCTTTTGCTAGTCTGGAGAGTCTCTGACCAAGCATTTGGCAGATATAGGCCCCTGAAGTGTGCCGAAAAGTGGTCCTGTGATCATCACGAAAATTGAGAATTTGCATATAGACACACGTAGAAAAATTAACTGATTCCAAAAATGCTATTCTTTTTTGTAACGAAGTTATCGCGGAAAAACCGTTTCAGAACAGTGGCGTCACCAGGTGCTTGTGAATGCTTGGCTGTCTTGATGGTATGGTATGGTATACTAGAGTTTAACGTCCCACTCGACACAGTATAGGTCATTTCGGAGACGACTTGGCTGTCTTGAATTGACGCTCGTCGTCAATACGTCCTTCTAGTTAACAATTATTTTTAGGTGAATTAATGTTGCTGATTCAACTTTTCTAATACTTCCAGGTGTAAGTCATGATCTAAGTAGACATTTACCATTGTCATTATGTCACCACTTCTGCAATGCTGAACAAAATGACTGCAGTGCCATTACTGCTTACATATGGAGCTGTTGGTAAGATGTCTTTATTTTGTTTGTCTGAGAAGTGACAGCATGGTTTTGCCAAAAAACTGCTTGTAATCCTGCACAAATTGTGTTCTGTGTTATTAGCATGGCCTGTTAAGTCACACTCTGCACCTAGTCCTCAATTGTTTGACGTTTGATTTTATCGGCACATCGACAGACGAGTCTTCTGATGACCTCTGCACTGTACAGATACCCACAGGCTGGCGAACAGGTAACAACATATGCAATGTCACCGAGTAAGTGAATAAGAGTTAAACTAGCAATTAGCCTGTGCTGTGCTGCAGGCATCGATTTGAGCAAGTAACTCAGCCAGTGCAGGGCTGAGCTGTTTTCGTTTTTGCTGCTAGAAATTGTTATAGATCGGTTTTGTTTTTTTTGCCAACATTTTTTTTGTTTTCATTGCTTTAAGAATAGTGAAAACACTGAAAGCACAATGCAGATAAATTAATTCAGTTAAAAAGTGGGTTGCATTTTCAGTTAAAGATAGCTACTAATTCTAATGATTTAAAACAACTTTGATGTTAAATGCTCCTAGACAATGATTGACATTGTTATTCAGTTTAGTTTTTTTTGCCTCCGCCAAGGAGGTTATATTTTTACTTTGTTTCTTTATTTGTTAGCAGGATTATGCAAAAACTACTTAACCGATGTTCATAAAATTCAGTTAATAGGTGGCACATGGACCAAGGAAGAAACAATTGGATTATGGTGTTAATCTGGTGCTGTTTCTGGTTCTGGGAACTTATTAACAATTTTTTATATATATACAAATTCACTTATTGAACACTAACGTCTCTGTAAAAGAACAGAACAGAACAGAACTTTATTACCACAAGCAAAAGTACGTATGGCAGGCTGCCAGAATAGCCAACATGCTCATCTATGCTGGCTGCCCATAATAACATAACTACTACAACTTACATATAATCCAAAAATAATGCGAAATAATATTTAAAAAAGAAATAATACTAACACAAAGTTAAACCCACCCCTCAAACCACTACAACTAAGAAACAATTTGCATTTCCACAGTATATGATCAACACAATCTAAATGCAGATATACTTAAGTAGTTTAACACAAAAAAATATAATACATATGTATACATTATGTAATCAGTTCTCAGAATCTGCAGTTAAATAACTTAATTAACTTCTTAAACTTTGCTCTAGACATTGGCTCCCTCAAGGATGCTGGGAGACTATTCCATAACATTGCTCCTTTAAATTTTAATGATCGTTTACCAAATGTTGTATTTACAGAG
>Ga0049107_10000393_pt1 | contig 12833 bp, 10 predicted proteins | sample WorMetilPIANOSA1_FD_61187 | JGI IMG/M metagenome (GOLD analysis project Ga0049107, IMG submission 61187) | Marine gutless worms symbiont microbial communities from Max Planck institute for Marine Microbiology, Germany - Olavius ilvae PIANOSA.1 | ecosystem: Host-associated > Annelida > Digestive...
CCAGAAAGCATAAGCCATCAAGCTGGCCGCCTTAGCTACTAATCAATATTTGTTGAAAGAATTAAACAACAAAGAAAATTATGTGCAGATGTGCAACACTCTGCAGTGCACTTAAGTTACCTGTTTAGCGGCGTTGTTTTGAACGAGACATATTCAACGTTACGGTGATTTTTTCGCAAACAACTCGCCGTTTATTTCTCGAATTAAAAATTCCGCGTCAATAACGAGCGATTTTCAACCAATCGCGTTAAAGTTGCACGATACTGGTTGGTCCTATACAACAACACCCACTAGGCCACCCACCCGGTCTTAAAATGCTTTACAAAGAATCCTTCAGTCTCTTCATAATAATATAAGTCCAGCTTAACCATTGATAAACGTTGATACACGCGCAGTGTACGAAATTGGCATCCAGTGATTTGCTGGAGGGCGGAGGCTGCATGTAGGCCCATACGCCGGCGCCGCGCTTGAGCTGTGCGGCTATCGACTCGTGGCTAGAGATGTTTCATATCATGATTTGGTCGGCGATAATATCGGTGTTCTGCTAACATATTGCGAAAGTATCGACAACAGTTTCTTGAAAATTACAATGAGAACGGCCAGTGCGACGCTGTTGGTCAGACACGAGTTACAAAATCTTTTAAAAAATCACGATCAACGCATCATTTTTTGTTTACATGCGTTTAGATCGATAACAAAAAATAAAATATATTTTTCTGATCTCAGAGATTGGAAAATGTTCACCAGTTTACAAAACAGAACTGCCGATATTATTAGGCCTACGTTTGGTATTATACTAGTTTTTTGGCTTTATCTTCGGTCTAAGTTGCTATTAATTCTTATTCAAGCCTAAGGGTAAACGCATCGTCACTTGAACTTAAAGAATTATGTGTATTAGGTATAACAAGAAACTCAGCTGTCACTGACAAACCGCGCGACGCATTTGTGCAAATGCAATGACGTGGCTGACCTGTATCCAGCGTTATTGAGATCCGCCTGAAAACAAAAATTTGATTCCTCACATCCGGCCTTTCAAGGTCACCCAAGGTATTTGGAACCAACACAAATCGACCCGCCGTCTATATTCTTCTCTAACAACTATGTTTCGAGATATTCCACTTCAAAAATGCTGTGACCTTGAAATCCGGATTAGGGGTCCGTCAAGGTCATTGGACATGTCATCATTCGATAGAGCGCATGCGCATGTGACTTCCTATTGAGGTTCTGTTGTAACTATGGCTCTATCTCGTATCATTTCTGAGATATTCATTGTCGAAAAATGTCATGACCTTGAAATACGTGTCAAATATCACTCAAGGTCATTGAAATTGGTACCATTCGATAGATTGTGTATGATTTCCTATTAGTGTTCTACAGTAACTTTGTCCTAAAACACACCGTTTTCGAGATACTCGACTTCAAAAATGCTGTGACCTTGAAAACCGGGTTAGAGGTCCGTCAATGTCATTGGAAATGTCGCCATTCGATAGAGCGCAGGACTTCCTATTGACGTTCTATAGTAACTATGGCCAGTGGCTGCGGAAGTGGGGGCAGGGGCCTGACCCCTCGAAAATCGCCCGGGGGCAGCTATGCATTTGGTTTATGTCGAAAATTAATACCGTACAGCAGTCCAGTCTGACGTTAGCCATGTAGCGTATCTGGATTCTGGATCGTCCAGATACGCTACGCCTGCAGCCTACATGGCTAACGCCACTGGCAGCCTGGCTCTGGCGGCGAGTGCTTCTGTACTCACTATACTCAGGGATAGTGGGCGCGTCACGGCGTACTATAGTCATCATCTCATGCATTGTCAGCTGCTGCTAGTATCTGACGACGTCAGCTGCTGTAGCTTGGCTTAGCTGCATAAGATAAACACAGACCAGTCGCTGGCAGTTTTAACGCGCATTCCATATAAGTTAGTCATTAACTGCTGCCGCGGAGTCGCTGCCAGTGCGACGTAATTGAAACCAAGTCACCAGACAGTGGCGGATATAGGGGAACAGAACAGGGTGAGCCATGGCCCCCGGCCCTCGCCTCGCCAACCGTCCAAAACGCTCTTAGCCGGTTTAAAGTAACTGGATATAAGTAAATAAACCAGTTTTCGTTAAATTACAACATTTCATTCCACACAAAATGACACTATATAGTTTTCAGCAGGCTTGTGTTGCTGTCTGCATGCATGCAACATCAAGTTATTCAAGCCTAAAAGCAGTGCCTTTTGCGTTTAAACCAAACAGCTGAACTTTTAAAAAAAATCCAGAATGCACCTAAAGTCGCCATTTTGAGATCTAAAATCGAAAAAAAATTCTGGGGAGGGGCCTGCGGCGCCTTGTCCTTGCCCCCGTTTGTAAATCCTGGATCCGCCACTGTCACCAGACCCAGACAACAGACCAATCAGGCAGTCCAGAATAGTTCAGATAAAGTAACTGAGTCACGAGCTCACGGACCCTCTGTCCCCCACTTCCGCGGCCACTGGTTCACCTGTATGTGCCTCTGCCCCCTCCCCCGCTCCAAAATAGTTCTTCGGCCTATGACTATGGCTCTATCTCGTATCGTTTCTGAGATATTCAATGTCGAAAAATGTCGTGACCTTGAAATCCGGGTCATAGGTCACTCAAAGTCATCGAAAGTGGTACCATTTGACAGACTGTATATGATTTCCTATTAGTGTTCTATAGTAACTTTGTCCGAAAGATGCACCGTTTTTGAGATATTCGACTTGTAACTATACAGTGACCTTGAAACCCGGGTTACGGGTCACTCAAGGTCATCGGATCCGAGACGGATCGATTCGCCACCTATGATTTCCTATTAACGTTCCATAGTAACCATGGGTCTATCGTACCGTTCCGTTTCCGAGATATACGGCGATTTCAGTCGAAAATCGCAAAATTTTCCCACCCCACTTCTATTTTGCGTCACCGCTTAAGTGGTTCCCCTTGGAATTGGGTACCGGCGCTGGGAGTCAAAAAACTAGAATAATGGGCCGAGAAAAAAATTTGACGATATCTTCAGCCAGGTCTGGATACAATGCACCAACGTGACAGACAAACAGACACCGGGCGACAGCAAAGACCGCGCTTATATATATATACCTTATAGGTCATTTCAACAACACTGTGAACCTCTTCGGTGCCAGTATATTGCAAATTGGCATACGGGCCCTGGGACTGACAGGCCTGTCATCTAAGAATGTTTATGGCGATTTTTCGCTCTCGATGGGCAGAATACCGTCACTCACTATACCGCGGTATTGTGTCTGGAGATCCGCACATCCCTACTGAAGGCATATATAGGCCTAGGGCTGGGCCAGCTGCGGGCCAGTGGGCACTGACAGGCTAGTGACAGCGCGGGCGGACGCGTCACCCAGTGCTAGCAGCCAAGCAGTTGCGAGCCAAGCACGCGGCTGGGCGTTGAGCTTTGTTTACGGCGCAACTGGCCGGTGCGATATAGGTGGTCCTAACGACGTATACGCCTACTAACGATAAAAACACGGTGTCTGCGGTTATTTAGAATTTACGGATTACGTTTACGTCCTGTTATCGTCTGCCGGGATTCTTACCGTATTCACGTTATCAAAGGCGCCATCTTCGAACAGCTGCTGCGAACTGAGCGAGCGTGAATTGTCTGGCCTAGTGAACAAGTCTATACGCTGTTCACGAACAGTCTTGGCATACTTGGAATTGCACGGTGCGTACGCCAGACTTAAACTTGTTGCTGAGCCGCAATCTTTTTTTTATAATGTCACGGGGTGGGATCGCATCGATACATGTCCGTTGTCTGTGCAGGGGTGTGGTTCCCCTTCAGTAGCCTACATGTCCATTATACAGTAGGCGCGTAGTAGGTCTACGTCGCGTCGTCCGGCGCATCGTCAACGTTTTATATTTTTTTTGTTTTTTTTTAGGTTTTAACTTACAAATGCCGGACACAAAATTACGACCCACAAGCAAAGATTTGGGCATATGAACGCTACAAATCGCAATTCATATTTGAATACCATTTGTATTAAATTAAGTTAGACAGGTGAAGAAAAAAATTTAAAAACTAAAATTCAGACGTTTTACTTAAGGTTTTTATTTTTTAAACCTAAAATTCGGACTGAGATTTTTAGGTTTTCAGACCTAAAAACCTAGGTTTTTGAAAACCCATTTCAACAGCCCTGGTCCGCAAGACTGTTACGCGGCCCTGTAGAAACAGCAACAGGAAATACTTCTCAAGATTAAAACATAGTTTAATGACGAAAAATTGTACATAGAAACTGCACAAATCACTTTTGATATCGCATGTGGCCAGGAAACTACTAGCGATTGTCAGCAGATCATGCCTGTGACGTGCGTTTGTCGCATGTTAATAAAGATTACTTATAGCCTACATAGGCCCTACTTACACTGCGTGGCAGTGTGCCAGCTCATTCGATGTCACATATAAATGGTTGCGTTCATTAAAAGTTTTAGAACGGTCGACCCGATTAATCTGACAGGGGCGTGGCTTAACCCAGACACAGCACACGCTTTGGAATAAACGAACGCTATACCAAGTACTAAGCGGTAGTTGAGAATCAAGATGGCCGCTGTGATTCGTGTTAAACGGTCCGTTAAACCAATTCCAAGCAACTTTGTTCTATACAATGAGCCCATACAGCATAGCCCTGACCCCAGCTTACTAGTTGGTCAGCCGTAACGAATTATTCAGGCTCCAAGCAGGGCCGGGCCGCGCCGGTTTGTACACTTCACCGGTTTGTGGGACAAGCGTCTGTAGCTTGTCTCTTGATTTCAGTCGGACTGGTCTAAAACTTTTATCGAAAACGTCCTCAGTCATTTAATCGAAATACACGTTGCGAAAATCGAAATGAAGAGTTAATGTGACATTTGGACAAGTAAATTTAATTTGGTCATAGGTGAAACCGTGTACGCATAAGTAGAGGAGAACAATGATAAAATTGGAGTCCGCTAGAGTCACGCCCCTTGGGATTAATACGTGGATTGCCTCCTAAAACAAGCCCCTCACCTGTGTGTTACCATGGTACATCCGTCGAAGGGTGCGTGTGACTTCCTATTAATGTTTCGTAGGACCCATGGGCCTATCTCGTACCGTTTCCGAGATAAACGGCGATTTCAGTCTAAAATTGGAAATTCTTCCCACCCCCGGTGTATTTAAGGCCTTCGCTGAGTGAGTTCCCTTTGGAATTGTGTAACGGCGCTTGGGCTCGAGAAAACGGACCGAGAAATAAAAGTTTTACGATGCTTTTAGACGTTTTGATACAATACACGAGTGTGACAGACAGACGGTCAGACAGACACCGGCCGATAGCAATACCGCGCTTACGCATAGCGTCGCGCGGTAAAAAGAATGATCGCTGTTGCGTCGTCTGTTGATGTGCGTGATCCACACAACTTTGCAATTCATCCTGTACTGTATTAGATGTCGAGTGAGTGACTCGCTGCCAGTCACCTAGTGCCTGCATGACTACTCCTAGTGGTTGGTGCCTTGATGACTGACGTTTGGATGCGTGCTTTGCATGAAGTCGATCATTTATTGCCGCCACAGTCGCACACACTGTGCCTATACCATACATGTTGTGCAGGTGGCTTGATTTATTTGGCGTGTTAATCGTATTAGGCCTTTATCGGAATAACCGTCTGGTGTCAGACTAATAACAGGTCTGCTATGAATGAGACTGCGCATTATTACCGTCAAGGGGCGTCAATAACATTTTATGTGTGGTTAAGGAAGGTTAAGTATGCCGTAAATATTCTCTCGTAGCAGATAATGTTTCTTAAACTTGTTTTGTGCGTGTGACTTATTATTTGTCGTAAATATTATGTGTGTGAGTGAGTTAGTGAGTACGTGATTAGGCTTTAATGTCTCCATCAGCATAATGTTTTTTTTTAATTTTCAGAGACGAGTATTTCCAGTTAATCACTTGCATTAACCAGAACAACCAAGAGACGGAACACAAAATAGGCCTAACGCAACACAGTCAAAATGGCCCCAGTTAACAGCTCAGAATACACTTACGATAAGACAGGCCGGTCACTGAGTCACAGCCTGGTTTAGTCGTCTTTTACGACATTCATCCAGGAAACGTATAGTAACGGGCCTATCCTTTCAACCCGGAGCCCACACAGGCCATTATACCGACACTCGGGTAGTGTTGTTACGTGTGTAGCGCATTAGAGCCGTTGCGTAATGCGCTATATAAATTTAAGACTTACTTACGTACTCCTTCAGCGTTCGTAAAGTGCTAGGAAGTGGATACAGGCTGTTAAAAATCCTGCTGCAACAGTCCCCAAAAGTCATCTTTTGGGAAACCTGATTAGGATTATTTGCAATAAACAGGTTGATGAAAAGAAGAAATAAAGAAATGCCCATCACTAACAATAGCATTAGTAGTACCATGGTGATTTAATACAGAAACATGGTGGAGGAGCTATTAGTGATGATAACATGCGTGAGTGTTCAATATGATACTGGCGCTTCAGCGTCATATGAGTTTGTGATTGCCAGTATCACGTGACGCCAATGCTTTTCTTCATACGCAGCTGACTCGACTCTTCCCGAATACATGACAGCAGCAAACCACGTGCAGCAAAAATACTCACCAGTGTGTTTCTATTAACGAAAACGATAATGAAGATAAAACGATAACGAAACTAAAACGATAACTTCAAAATGAAATTCTATAATTTTATGGCACTTTGGTTTTAATTGTCGCTAATATGAAATGCTCATGTCTGTCTGTTTTACTTGTCTATGCAACTCGACGCACCGCAAATTTCGCTGCGTTGGCAATTGTAATAGGTACGTACCAATTAATTGGAATGATATAGCCTACGTGCCCGCAGGGGTAATGCCGGCGTCCGTATTTAACATACAAAAATGTCAAAACTAAACTAAAATGAAAATTAAAACTAAAAAAAAACACTGGTACTCACGCAGCAGAGATGTGCCGTATGATGAAGGAACATCAAACAGGTGGAAAGGTTGTGTGAGTGCATGTACGTGTGCAAATGTGTTACAACTTCGTAAATGCAACTGACGTTGAAGTGGTTCATTGCCTTGATGATGGAGCACTGAGTCAACGTGGAGCTCGTCTGATGTGTATTGTAATAGTCAGATGCAGGTCAAAGTAGAACTTGTATTCCTAGTTACTCACCGATCAGTCCTCAGCTGTCCGTAGTGTGATGTGTATTATAATGTCAGCGCGGCGCAGAGGGGCCTGCAGTTCACCGTGTAAACTGGGTCATTTTAGTGACACACATATCGACGTTAGTGCTCAGTGCCGCGACAGACTTTTGGGTTTTTGTTTAACCAGCCTATTTATCTAGAGGTTACACAGGCCAGGTTCCGTCAAAGGAAAATCGTTGGAGATTGTTGTGATGCCCGTCATGTTGCTCAAAAGCACTGGGGGGGGGTTCGTTCAACGAAGATTGGAGTGAAATTTTATGGAACGGCTGACATATTGTAATCATTCTCGAAGTTAAGTAATTTGGACATCTCAGACTGCGAGTGCAGAAGCCTCGTCACCTGCAACACAATCGCTCACTCAGTTGGAGCTTAACCTAAGAATACGCCAATGCGTTGCATTGCACAACGTGGGCTAGAAGCAACGGCTCCACGTGGCCTCGTATGGGCTCCCGACATGGAAGAGCAGGCCCCATCCGTTTCCTAACTCGGTGTCATAAAAGTCGATTAAACCAGATTCCGTTCGCCGTCTGTCCGATAGGTGCCTTTTGTACTTTTTTTACTAAGGCCAATTTGTGTTCGTTATTTTTTTTTGTTTTCCGTGATCGTTTTATTACTGTTTTTTCCTGGTTTTGTTACCAGGGTAAATGATTTAACTAGAAAGAATCTGTCTCCAAAATGACCTATATTATGTTGATGGCGACATTAAACGCTACTCTCACCCACTCACTCAACTGTTAAAAATACGAGCAGACTTTTTTGAGATAAATGCTAATATTGACTGTGAGCGTGACGCGTGATCGAATGGCACACTTCGATTGCGGTGTACGTATGTACGCGCTGCTTGTACCGTTAGATGTTTTAACACGCCGGCGTCGAGTTCGCTTTTGACCCGAGCGTACATACATCATGCTTGTGCCTGGCTCGGCGCCCTGCACTGCGGTACATGCTGAGCGTGTCGTGCATAAATGTGGCGATGAAGTAAATTGCGCTGTTAACAGTCAGTCAGTCAGTCAGGCGGAGAGTGAGCTTGGACTTGCGCGTCTGGATGCTGCATTAGACCAGCCAGACTGGCCGATGAGTGGCCGCGGGGTACAGTCCACGCGGTGCGTCGAGGTTATAGCGGTGCACGAGTGACCGAAGGCGGTATCGTGGGAGGGACAGGGAGCTGACAGCGGCCGGCTGGTATAGATTGAAGCGGTGTGTAATAGCCACCCGCCACTGTCGGCAGTACGCGCCTGCTGCTGGCTGGACCATGGTTCGGGTCGGTGCCCGCTGCATCCGCCCGTTAACTCGGCGTTGCCACCCCTGCGTGCGTGGCTTGACTTCGTCACCCCTAGCGACCACTGCTGCTGCTACTGCTGCTGCTGCTGCAGATGATGATGGAGGCGACGGAAAAAGCAGGCCTGGAAAGGACGCAGAAAATAGCAGGGCTGGAAAAAAATCTGTCGTGCTGTACATATGTTCCCCTTGCATCATTCTGTTTTACAGCAGTAAATTCAGGTTTTGGCAACACAGTCCTGCAGCTTTTTTGTCTTTAACAACGGAAAAGGATATGTTTCCGTACTGTCGTGTGTATATATGTCCGTCTGTATGTACAAGATAAACGCTTGGTTTGGTTGCGATCTCTTATAGATTGATTGAAACTGTGGGCCAAGGACAAAATCGATCACAGTTTGAGCACTCCCTGTCCAGGTGGATGGGTTTGTACAGGATGGGTTGACTTTGAGTGACCAAATTTTGCTAGATAATTCATCTAGGAGAGGGGAAGTTATATAGAAGGTTGACTGCACGGTGCACACACCACCGAGGATCGTCCGGAGGAAATGTTGTGATGGTTGATCTTCAGCCGTTATTGACGGTATAGGGCCTCAGAACTCTATCACGTGCCATTTTAGTTTCATAAAGTTGTCTCCATCTGAATTTGTGCTTTAGAAATGTATAATCTTGTGCAGTTGCTCTGAATGGTTTGGCTGTGCAAAAACCAAGATGAAATAAAATACTTAAATTTAACATACCGCAACATGTGATTTCAAAGCTGTACTGACATTTGAATGAAGGCAAATTGCGATTTAGGAGTGTAGAAATAATTCAGTACGCGATACAGAAGTTGTGTACTATAGAACGCTAATTAGACGGGAAGATGTGATGAGTTGAGCCATGTTATAGACGACGGTCTGACGCGTTTTAGACATCATTGTCAAGTACGTTCTGTTTTCAGTGGCGCTTGTTTGTTAATTGGATTACGCAGACAACAACTCGACCGATTTTTCACAAAATTCGGTGGGAAGCTGACACACGGACCTCGGAAGAAACCGTTATTAGATTATGGTGGTAATCTGGATCACATTACTTTAGGGTAGGTTTAGCGTTACGGTTAACCAAATCACATTTGTTTCAGTAGCTTGCATAGCTAGATTACACAGTGCATATTCATTAAATAAATGCAATGAAAACAATAAGTGATACTATAAAATAACAATGAATAAGTGGATTTATAAGTAACTGGGTGGGAGGGTGAGAGTATTTTTTACTGGTAATTTAATAGAGCGTGGTGTATAAAGGAAGTGTAGCGTTTAGTGCTGGTTGCGGTTCGGGGGTATAAGAATGGAGTACGTAATCTGGAGGTGATGCTGGAGTCTCTGAGTGGAGGTAGGAGGCGGGAGATACAGGAAGACGGAATAGTTATGGAAGTGAATTTTTTTTATTTAAGTGTTCTCGGCGGTCGTGGAGAGAGGCGAACTGGCTGAGGTTAAGTGGGTTAGGTGATGGGGACACCACGATATTCTGCACGAGAGAACACCGGCGTTTGTTAAAAAATTGCAACATCAGCGGCGTTGTCGGAAGTATGCGCTCTACTGAGTGTCATTCTAGTTTCTGCTAGAAACATCTAATCTCGGTGCACGTGTTGTATTTTTGTCGCAGGGCGTAACACGAACTATACACATGAAGGCGTAGTTTAAAAATAGCAATTATGTCTAAGCGTCGGTGTGGCTTTCAGTGATATCTGATCTGTTGGTAATACCTGTCTACTGTACGGCTGTGAATACCGCGGTAGACCACATTCCCAGGGCATGTGAGTGATGATGTGAGAGTTGACGTGCATGCGTGTTTGTGCAGCATGATAGGGCGTGTACTGTCGTGGTCTGGGACGACCCGACGGATAATATATGCACACGCGTCCAATGCGTGATGTGTGGACCCTGGAGATTAATGGTGGACGGTGGAAGGGGAGTGGGCTAGCTGGCCGTATAACTGGCCACTGGCCAGTCCGCCCGACACATGTCGCCTGCCATTACAATAGCCTGCCGTGGTCGCACCGGCGGGACGGTGTTAACCTTGCGCTCAGTGCGGTTTTCGTGCCTAGCAGCGGAGGGACGCACGCTGATGTCGGAGCGATGGAAAACGCAGGACTGGAAAATGTCGGACCAAACAGCGGGGTTGGAAAAACCATAGGACCGGGCGAAAATCCGTCGGATTCATGCATTTTCATCGCCACTGATGTCGACAAACGGGCGTTTTGTGAGGTTTCGTTGCCAGCAGTGGCCTAAGACTTGCTGTCCATAGGCGTCGATAAGGTGGTTCGACACGGCCTCAGCTGGACTGTACTCTAACTCGCGAAGACTTATGCGGTGATTATAACAGCGATATGATTTGACTGCGATTCGACGGCCGTTCGACTGCTTATCGAAAGTCATTAAAGTCACAGTGACGTAACCCACTAGCCGCAGTCACGCTGACCTGTTTATTTATTTAGGCCGCAGTGCAGCTGCCCACAACATGTAGGCCCACGGTCGTAACTTAGGTCGTTGAGTGGTCGTAGGCTCGTAGCGCGGTCGAACTGCAGTCGAATTGGAGTCATCGGCGACGGTATCAAAGTCAATCGTAGTTGTAACCACCGCCTTACATGTGTATAGCACTAATTGGAATGTTTGCGCCCCTGAGCGGCGTTAACCAGCCTGTGCGGCAGCCGTTGGGTCATCCAGTGCAGATGATGTAGATGCACTTGTAAGTCCGCTGCTGAGTGTTGATCGACGGTGTGTGCAACCCTCCTCCTCTGCTGCCAGTCTATTTTAACCGTAGAATTTCACCAGTGCTCAGTGTGGATTCCATCAGAAATTCTGCAGCTCAAGAGGAGCAAACATCTCTACAGACTTGTTTGTTATTGGAAAAATGACATGGTCTGAAATGCACCAGGACGCACCATTTCCACACAAGGATTCACACTTAAGTTCGCCGCTTCCCACACCTCTTAGAGGACACTCTTTGCACACTCCATCCTCTCTCATTGAGTCCACAAAACTTTAAATACTAACAAGCTGTGCGCGTGGCGACACAATATGCCCCGCCCCTCTCCTCCCCTGATTCGCGCCGCCGAGCAGACACAATGTAGCAGTACTTTCCCACGCCGAATACGTTCCCACGTTGACCGCTGCATACAGCCGCCTTACGCGTTAAGGCCGCGTTGAGTAAAGCGGCCTGGTGACCTTGTCCTTTGACCATGAAATGGTGTCCGAGTCACATGTGACTCGGACACCATTTCGGACATGTGTTGGCTATCTCTGCCAATTTTGGTCTTCCTAGGCCTCTCTGTTCTCGACTTAGGCCCGATGTACGCGACAGACAGACGTCAGACAAAAGCATCGCTTAATGCCCCTGCCTATTGGGATGGGGGCATAATAAGGCTCCTTCTCGTCGCCGACGTAAAATTACGTGTATACCAAGTTGTTCTCTCGCTGGATACGCTATAACGACCATTATGTGCTGCCGTGGTGCGCATGCGTCCGGCGGACCCCTCTGGGGCTACTATATTCGGCCGGCTGGTGTGTGTGGGGGTTGTGCTGGCTGTCGATGTGGGTGGCCTTGTAGTGGTTGTAGAGAAACCGTACGAGTAATGCGGGACACGTGTTGTGCTGCTGTTGACTTTGTTTAGTATATTGTCTGTCGCGTATTGTTTGCGGTGAAAAGCGTCGTGTTTGGCAATAATGCCAGCTATAGCCATCCGCCAGCGACACACTTAAGGGTTTGTGACTTCTCACTGGTCCCGCATCCAGCCGTCCCCTGTGGGTCAGGACATGGACTGGTCGGGATGACCGGTCAAACTCATTAAGACCTGCTCCCCACTGTGCTATCATGCCACAGTTGGTAGCTGAACGCTGGCGATGGGATCGTCTCCACAAAGCCCAGGCCGAAGAGTGTTTATGATTGTTTTTGGTTTATTATGCTGTTTAATTGTTTAATTGTGTGATTGTTTTGTCTCCCAGTCCTACATTATATATTTCTCACTCCTGTGGCACGATATAGTCCGTCAGTGCTGAAAGTGCCGTTAGACCAAAGGTGTGAGTGCGTAGGACGCTTGAGATGATATGTACCGGTACTTATGCTTATATTTGACTTGGAAACTCACCATATGGCACTTAGCAAACCACATAGCATAGTTTATTTTAGCGTGTAATATTACACAAATTGTGTATCATTAAAATCAATCTATGCATCATTAAATGTCAAACTGTGTATCTTTAAAAATAACTTCACGCAGCCTATTACACAATGAATTGTGCGTAATAAACATTTACATGTAATGCTAGTTAGCTGCTTCACAGCATTAATAGTTACCATACTGGAACGAATTGCAACTCTCCCGCAGA
>Ga0049107_10000394_pt1 | contig 12828 bp, 11 predicted proteins | sample WorMetilPIANOSA1_FD_61187 | JGI IMG/M metagenome (GOLD analysis project Ga0049107, IMG submission 61187) | Marine gutless worms symbiont microbial communities from Max Planck institute for Marine Microbiology, Germany - Olavius ilvae PIANOSA.1 | ecosystem: Host-associated > Annelida > Digestive...
TGCAGAACTTGTGCATGTGAAAAAAAGTTGGAAGTTAGTTGAAATTAGTTTAACTACTTTATTTTAGTTTAGTTGAGCTAATTTTTAAAAAATAGTTTAACTTAAAGTTTAACTAAAAAATTTTAGTTGAAAAAATAGTTTAGTTTAACTACTTTTTTGCAACTAGTGCCCATCACTGCTGCTCACGAGCTAATGAGTAACAGCAAACCACTGCAGTTCTGTGAAATACCTGGAATCTTCAACATGACCGGTGCCTTGACTTGGTGCCTGTTGCCAGTGACGGTTCGGTCTGTTGGGACTCCGTTCTTCAGCTCGCCGGTTTTCCGCAGCAACCAACATGGCAACAGCACTTCCAATCGCCACCACTAGAACTGCCGTACTCAGCATGGTCAGCCACATGGTCTGGTCAATGCTGGACAACAAGTAACATTTCAATAACAAACAGCATTACAGTAATGCGTCACACCACCACAGTAGCAATACTGCACACATTTAGACTGCATTATGATTGTAATATTCATCATGCTTCTGATCTTCTCTCACGAGTACCTGCCATGGAAGGAAGGTTATTTTCTCAGCAGATACCACAAGCCGTGTTAACACGTACCCGAAAGTGAACTTTTTGCCTTGTAAATTACCCAGTGAATTTTTTCTCAATACAAATGAAGACACTGTCAATTCAGCCTGCAGTGAAAATTTGCATCAGTATTTCACAAAATTATACAGTTAAGAAGTCTTGATGTTACATACTTATTCCTGCAGTAGCTTGAAAAATTTCAGTAGTAAATTACAGTATTCATCTCTTGATCTTATGCATACTGTGTTTATAATGCAGCTATCTACTGAGAATATGACGAACAAAAATACAACTTACCTCAAGAGTTTGTCCATTGCCAAGTCAAACCAATCTCTCAGCCTCTTAATGATCCGCACAAACAACGGCTAACAGGAACACACATGCACACAAAACCATTACTAACACTACTACTGTTTTCGGGTTTGGTTTGATCAGCCTATTTTTCCAAAGATTACTCCCAGTTATGCCGGTCTCCTATATGTCTTCCAACAGACTTTTGGGGACTGATGGCACAAGACTGTTTATAGGCCAGATGCCGTTACTATCACCCAATAAACAGTGTTAAAGCACTGAAGTCATGTATATACAAGCAATGCCGAAGGAATTTATAAAGCAAAGCACATCAAACATCAAAGTTTGCTAAACATAATTTGAACTACATAAAGGCACAAGAGCCACCAAGCATCAAATCCGTATTAGGTTGCTCTACATAAATCAAAGAAAAAAAATAAAAAGTCATAAAACATTATTTTTCACCAATTTGCTCAAAAGGCTCCTGTGAATGGATTTTACTAAATTTAGAAAGGGGGTTGTTCTGGTTGACATAATCAATGTTACAAATTTCGTGACAATCTGTTCAACGGTTCAATTTTACAGGGAGTCAAAATCCCCTTATCCCATAGGAAAGTGATGTTGCCGTTATAACAGTGCTGCACTAGCATGCTGCCTGTGGTGATGGCAGATATGAAAATTCTGAAGAAAAAAGGAAGAATCTTCGATTTGTAGTGAATGGAGAAGAATGATAAGGGGTGCTGGAAAAGGGTGATGATAGTATGCCTCACTGCCCATCTTGGCTGTTACAGCGGCATCAGCATTGCCATCCATACTCAACATCTCCCAAAACCAGTCAACCACTTCAATACGAGTCATTATTATGCCTCCACACTAATAGGGCGGAGGTATGCGCGTCTGACATCTCATGACATTTGTCTGTCACGTACATCAGGCCTAAGTCGAGAACAGAGAGGCCTAGGAAGACTAAAATCGGCACAGAGGTAGCCTAAGTCACACGTGACTCGGACACCATTTTCAAGGTCAAAAGGTCAAAGGTCAACTTGCAGAGGGCGGAGGCATATTGTGGTGGCCTCCCGCACAGCTTGTTGATCATTATTACACTTGCTGTCGCTCTGTTCTTGCTGCAACTGTTTAAATACACTTGTACTTGCAGTTAACATATTCTACGTATGCTTACGTCCGAGAAATAGCTTATTAAGTGGTATGAGAAGAGCAGAAAAACTATTATAATTTGAGATAAAAGATATGAACAAATTTGGCCAGATGACTGCGACAACTGTAACAGTGTTTCTTCTGAAGTTGAAATGCTGCACACTGGGGGACTGTTGTAGTCAATGCTAGGCAACACCGGAACACTACAACAATGAAAAAGTGCTCAGAGGAGACGCAAATACTGTGCGCTTGCTGTAGTAAGGCGGAGCTAAAAATTTTCACCCCGCCACAGACCCCCTTCCTGGGGTGCAAGACGGCCAAAATTTAATCAGCTGGAGATGGTCACTACCTTCACCTACAGACCCAGTTTGGTGAAGATCAATGCACACACACTTTTGAGTTATCATGGTAACAGAGCCACAAACAAACAAACACACACATGAACAGACAGGACCGATTACAATACACTGTGCCACTAAGCTTAGCGCACAGTGTAATGAATATCTGTTGATAAGGTAAAGGTGCATATACTTGATATAGCGCCTCTTCGTAGTGAATCACCACAGCAGAAGCATTCAGGTATGGTACGTGTTCTCACGGGATTTCACAGTTTTACCTGCATACTCAAATGTTCATCCACAATCGGAATGAGCCATACCTGCCTTTGCTATAGCTGGTACTCATTTACCGACCCTTGGAGGGATGGAAGGCTGAGTAGACCTTGGTGCGAAGTAGCCCTGGCCGAGATTCGAACCTGCAACCTCCAAATTGCAAATCTGGGACTCTACCACACAGCCACTAGCGCCAATACACAATAAGAGATGCTGGTGCAGAGAGTACTGCAGGTGACACCTTAGCGTGTTCGTCGATGAACTCTTGCGGCAGCTGAACAACGAATGGCAGCATGCTGGCACTGTGCAGCCGCGTGTCAATCATGTCAACCAGCCGCTGTTTGCACTGCCACAGCTCCTCACCGGAGCTGAACCAGCCATCCTCCAGGTAGTCAAACGACACCTTCAGCTTGTCTCTTCTCCACAGAATGACCACCTACAGTGATACATGGAACGAGCATTCTTCGTCACATCACAGCCACTACTAACTCCAACAGCATCATTTTATCAGAAAAGACTGCTCGATGTCTATTACAGCTCTGTAGGTGTGGCCATACATATGGATATGTTCAACTCGTCTCTTTCATGGCCCTACCACAACTAACTGTATGTGTGTCTGAATGTTAAATAACTCACTCAACTTTCTATTATTACTACATCACAATTTTGGTACTTGGTACTTCCATAATTGTGGTCTTTGTTCTAAAAGTCTCAGTATTTGATATCATATTAGTTAACGCATATCTGCAACAAATTCTAGTAAGTAAAACTTCATAATTGCAAGGCTCTGCTAGTCTGGGGGTAAAGATTCTAGCTTGTTTTGCTACTTATTCATGTCGATATCAGCGATATCACCTATTTGTGAAGCTGAGGTGAATTTTACAACCGATGTAGAACATTACTTTTCGATAAATTTCTGTACTGTAATATCAACAAACTCTAATTAATATACACTATACATCATATTAGCTGGCTCGTTTCTAAACTATACTTTTAATGTCACTAAATGCAAGCTTTGCCAGCCAGCAGATGACGCAGCAAGAGTTTTCACAACTCGTCGTCTTTTATTTCTGACAACTCTTGACCATCCGTGAGGTGTTGCAAAGTTGATCATCATTCTGTTCTCTGCCACCCAGACCCAAAGCCGGTGTGTTGATGCAGAAGATATATCAATCAGTCACCGATCACCAAAGCTGGCGTTGATTTCCGTAGGCGTCGACCGCCCTTGCTGACGACGGCCCCACGTATCTTCTTCTAACTTCACTATGACTGGACCAATCTTCTTGCTTGTTCTCAAGTCACCTGGCCCGTACTATGACGAACAGTTCACCGTACTCTGTGAGTTCGGTTCGAAACCACCTCTTTTGTGGTTTTAATTTCAACTTCTATTGGAAGCTTGCTTCAAAATCCTCCAACATCAGCAATTCCGTATGCTGAGTGGATCAACTGCCGTGATATCACGTGCCATGATTTGACTGGTGATGCACGTAGTATTCAGATTTTTCTCAGAATATGCATGTAAGCAGCTAAGCAAGCATGCTCTTCAAAATATACTTTGACTCCTAAAGAGCCAACCATCTAATGTGGCCTCACAAATTCAAGAGTCTAGGCTTAGCCAGCTATTCCAACTATACACATTAGACGAAAATGCAGGTGGGCATACTACTCTGTTACAGTAATGCATGTTCACCTTGAGAGAGCCAAGTGTGTCATTGACAGCTCCACGGCCCCATGTGACTGACTTAACGAATGGTGACTGCGTGTCTTCATAGACGTAAGCAAATCGGACTCGGTCAGACAGATGGGAATGTTCTACGGCAAACTCACGGAAACTGTCACGGTAGACATCATGCTCAGCAATCTTCTTTGTGAGCAGAACAATGCACAATCTGTAACACAACACAAAAATATGCACTCGTTTGGGCTGAAACAGTAACTTTGCTTGTCCTGGACTGCAGCGTAAGTCCACATTTGTTTCATCATTCAACAAACTCGAATAATATTGTACTTTTTGTACTTCATAAACCACTGCCATGATGTAAACATACGTAGAATAAATAAACCACATGTTTACGTATATTTCACATATCATATAGCTTGCAGTCTCATCAGTCTCATCTTCCATATATGGTTTCCCCTAAAAAAAACTAAACCATTTTTATTTTTTGGACTATCTTTGGTTTCTGTTGACCAATTTTAACAGTTTTTACCAATGTTGCAAACCTGCAATCAGAAGAGATCTGTGCCCGTATCTGAAATAAAACTGGCATTGTCACACCACCTGATGAAAAGCAGTACAATAAATATTAACATTTCTTATATATTTTAACAAGGTATACTGAGAAAACAATACATAAAACAAGCGAGTTCACATACGTGCTCATAATGACTGCCCATTATACAAATACACACTTTAAATCTGTTACATCACTGGGCAACAGCCACGTTGACAATGTCCTGAGCTGAACTGCAAGATTAAAGTCTGGCATCTCTCTATGCAGCAGTTTGACAGTTTCACAAGCATGACATTCAGGTGTACTCTCCTGATGAATTTTAACATATCACTGTAAAAGCAAATTACGTGGCATCAAGCTGATACAATCTCAATACAGAATCCAAAACCAAATAACAGTGTCACAATGACATCTTTCTTGTTACAAGGACATACACGGCAATGCAAGTTTTCACAATAATACACATTTAACATAGCACAATTACAGCAGCGCAATTAACATAAGGGTAACAGACTTCACTCTAGATAAATTTAAGAGATCATTTCCGAGTGCAGCAGTACAAAATTGTTAAAACTGGTCAACAGAACCAAAGATACTGCAAAAATAGAAGTGGCACAGGTTTTTTGGGTCACAGTGTACATGAAGCACCAATAATCTGTGGTGCAACAACTTGCCTCTTGTTGCGAACATCAGAAGACTGTGGACAAAGCTGATTAAAGAACAGCTGACTGGAGAGACGAGGCAGCAAGAGATACTTGTGTGCTTCCATGACTTCGTCCATTGTTGATCGGCTAATTGTATGCATCTATGCACCATTTACCATCAGCAAAGATTTAGATCATCACTACAGTTTCATACCCATTTTAGGGCAATTGAAGGGCTCCGTGAAAGAACTGAACATCTTGATATATTTCTTTTTTCCGCCCATCACTCAACTGTGTTCTATTTCCGATGTTCTGTTTACTGGCGGAAGGGGAGTGTCAGACATTATTTTAGTGTTTTAAAATATTAGTTAAATATTATCTGGTTAATATACTGAATGAATGTCTACGTATTATAATCGACTGCAGCCAGCTCTCCAAAACCTATTACAACATGTTGTTTGGTTCTTTCACCCAGGATCGTCATGCACGATGCATCTATCGGCGGACGTTTTCGCCGGACGAAAAATCACTCGTAAAGCCAGTGAAGTGGCAGAAAACCTGCAATTATATAGAGTTGTTTGGTTCTTCCACCGAGATCGTTATGCACGACGACGCATATATCGGTGGACGTTCAGAGAATAACATTAAATGCTATTACACAAAAACTATGCGAAGGTATGACTTGGAAGCTGATGTATATGAATGACTTGAATTTTAGGGTAGAGAGTGAGAAGAGTCCGTCGGAAAGGTGAGATACAAGTGAAATAGAAATATGGAATGGAAATTAAAGGTCAGAAAATGAATACCAAAAAAATAAAAAGTAATGTTTAGCTGTGACAAGACAGGTGGTAATGTGTAAGAGGAAGGTAAATGGCCCTGGAGTGTGTGTAAAAAGAGAGTTGATAAGTTGATATTAATTTCATTTTGTGCATAACCTGCCAGAAATTGAGCTCACAGGCGATGCACTGGTATGAAGGGAAAACAGCCATTATGACAGTGTCTGCATGCATGCAAGAGTGTGTACATATTAATCACTTAAATGTTGCTACTTTATGTTAAAAATTTCAACAACAGTCTTGTACAATGGCACAGGAAATGACGAAAATAGTTACAGTGACAATTTTAAATCAGAAGTTCTCTAATGTTAAAGTATTTATTTTATTTTCAAAGTGACCACAAAATAGTGATATCCTCACAAATCAGATATGAAACAAAAATACACGACCAGCTGGAATTATTACACAGCAACTTACCGATATATGTGCGACAGCCATGTCAACATTTTCATTGAAAATGAGAATAGTTTCCTGAGACTTAACAACTTTCAGTTGATCCAGTATTTCTTTATTAACAAGCCTAAACATTAAAACATGACACAGTGACATATGTTAGTGGCATATGTTAATACATAATTCTAGAGACAAAAAGTGCTATTATGAAAAATTATGTCGAAGTCTAGTAAAGCCCACTAAAAATAAATTCTACTGCAATTCTAGTGTCTACCACAGTTTATCTTTTCTCAATGTTTTAGCTTGATTTTTCTAAGATTTTGTCACATGCTCTGGGCATGTTAATGGGCAGTTCTGATCCTTTGTTTTTCTTTCATAAAATAAATAAATAAATAATGACAAAAATGACAATAATACTGATGGCAACAATGGTCACAAGAACATCTGCACATTTGTTTTTGACAATAAGAATGTGAAAGTAAGCAACGATAAAACACAACTAAGCTCTGAGTCAAGTTCATCTGCAACTTGGATAAAAATGCTCGATACAAGCTGTGCACTAACCTAGCAGTATTAAAGTATCCTGCAACAGCGTGCTCCCGGAAGCTGAAAGCCGCTGCCAAGTACCTCAAGCACGGCTGTTTACGATTATCAAACATCAGCACTCTTACTCTGTTGTCACGCCAACCACTGAGAAACTCTTTCAGATTTGATTCACTCACCTTTGTGCACAAACAACATCAAACTCTTACACACCATTCAACGGGCTTATAGTGGACCAAGAGGACCTTATCAGACAAATGCTATGTAGTTATATCCAATATCCATTCATTGTCGTGTCTTTTTTACAGCACAAGTTAAGTTCTCACACTGATTCTGCACAGACTTGCCTAGTACAATTACAGTAAGGTATTTCCATCTCATCACAACTGCATAACTATGACTGGATTATGTAACTTAGAATGCAACTAAGTGATGTCATCTTATAGGTTCACTGACACAGAAGGCAGACATTTTAAATACAATGAAACTGTAAATCTATTCACTCCACAGGCAAATGCCACTGCGACATACCTCCTGAACTAGATCTGGTGGATACAGTCCACGGACAAAGTCCCTCAAATGCTGCACGGAGAACTGTCTGTCAAACCAGTGAAGCTTGCCACTGACGACAGCAATAACAGCAGGCACCGTCGACAGTCGAAGTTTGTGACTCATGACACTGTCGAGTTGTGCATTGATGACCCCAGCACCAACCCCTGAATACATCGTCAGACATTACAATCTGCCTCAATTCAATACTTACAGACACACATACACACAGACCATTTCAGCAGCCATTTTTTCAAGTGAATCTGAGTTAGCCAGTTGCTGCATAAATTTTCCTTCCTTATTTATTGTGCATCATTATGGGACAGGCCCAAACTCTTCATATCCTCAGAGTTACAGCCAAGCAATAATTCTATTTTCTCAGTATTCATCTTCAAACCTTTAACACTCCCTTTCATGTTGGCCCATGATGCCAGTACCCCACACAGACAGACCCAAAACTGTGTTGCCAATACACAGCTCCACAGTCATGTGCTGAAGAAGTCTTATCATCAGGACAAATTCAGTGGGTAGGGAAGAACAGATTTAGAACTTGTGTCATATTCCAAACATGCTACAGTCTGCATGTACAAAACACTGCACAATTACAGATAAGTTTATACAGTATTACTGTTGATCTCCAGGAAAACTGCAGCTATGCATTTGTATATTGCACAGAGAATTTCACAGAGCAGTTTCCTCACTAGCAATACAACATTTGCATAACAAACCAATACCAATAAAGCAATACAGTAATACCTATTTTCTCCAAGTCTTCCTGTGTCTGATCCCATATTGGAGCAACTTGCATACAGTGAAAACAGAAATCGCTGTATGCATATATCAGAAAAGGCTTTCGGTGACTTTCAGGTAAAACAGTGTTCTCAAATAGTCTGCAAGTAACATGGGAATATATAAGGCACATAAATAGCGCCAAATGCAACCATTAACAACCAACTATGAGGAACCCATTTAATGTTCCTCTTGCATGACAAATTGTGTTTTATGGCTGTTAGTAACAGTCAAATAATTGGCCAACATCTACTAAGTCAGGTAAAATCAATGCTGAACCAGCTTAAACTGATTGACTGACTGATTGATTGAGCTTAATATTGATCACAAAACACTTCAAGTATTCAGTATTCAATAACACATGCATTTCCAGCAGAAAAAAATGATACAAATTCGTGCGAAAACTTCCTTTACAAATGACACAGGCAAAATCTCTCATGCTCAACAAATGCCAACCTTAGAGTAATTCTGTTCTTGTAGTTCCTATCTGTCTGGCGTGGAAAGTTAAAAGTGAATCCACCAAAGCTGAAGGATCCTCCATGACCAAATGGCATCGGCATGTCATCATCAAAGCCTTGTTGTGCAGCATTCTGAGAACTTGAAGTGCCGTATCGGTCATAGTGAGCTCTTTTTTCATCATCTGAAAGTGTCTATGATATCACCAAACAGGAACAGGTTAACAATCACAAATGACCAGTTCTCAATTTATACACTGCTTACGTACAGTACCAGTTGGAATTTTAACAACAGTAACTTAGAGCAGACAAAATACTGTCAGAACTTTAAAACACTATGATAAAAGACGAATGAGTTCATACAAATTAGACGTCAGTTTCCTGCATTTCTAATGTGAGACTAAGGTAAGTAAATTCTACATCGGAAACTGCATTTAAGTTTTCAGTTATTAAAATTTCAATATTTAACTAGAAGCATTCAGAGATCATAAACCTCCACCAGGGCAGCTGAGACCATAAAATTTTTACTATTCGCACTGTCCTAGTCTCACAATGGTCAAATTTTCGTTCAAGAAATTCCTGAATCTGCATCAATAGCAACAAATGGGTTTGTTGCTAGTGAGACATGCCACCTCTGAAAAAGTTTCGCAAGAATTTGCAGACATTTCTTAAATCATCAGTAAAATTTGTAGAATTGTTCCTATCCCATTATGGTAAAAATTCCTTTTAAAATTCCTGTTATCTCTTATAAAGATCCGAATCTCCACCAGTCACATCTCCCACCCGTCCAAAAATTTCACCAAAATTTGTCAACAACTTTTTGAGATAGCCTGCTGAGTCTGTCTGTCTGCTTAGACAGACAGACACACACACAGATGCAAAAACAAAGTGTAAAACATAACCCCTGCCATCCTTAGTAGAGATAATAAGTTTAACAGTTGTTGATACTTCTGGCAATTTTTCATTTATTACCAAGAGTATGAGCAAAAGTGTTCGGACATAACTGTATTTGGTTTTGTCAAAAGTTAGGAATTTTCAGGAATTTTTCTGGATGTCTAATTGTGTCGGGCATGTCTAAATTGACCTACAGCGAACAGCTTGCATCCCTTGGACTTGAAATCTAGAACTTCGTAGATTGCTACAAGATCATGTATGTACATATAAAATTCTGTCCACTGAACTAAACACCAATGACGCCCTGCTTACACGTGCTCATGGTTTAATGTATGTTAATGCCGAAAATTTCATTACAGTTAATTCTTCATCTCAGATGAGGGGCCATATATATAAGCTTTACAAACACAGATACAGCAGTACTGTGTGTCAGTATTTTTTTGCAAACAGAATTGTAAATGTATGGAACTCATTGCCACCAACAGTTAATTTTGCATCTGTAGCAAGTTTTAAGCAGTCATTGAAGCATATCGACCTTTCTGTTCATTTGAAATGTGCCAACCTGTGAACTATATGTAACTGTGTTTTATTATGTTTTTATGTACTTTGGGCAATTGTCTGTGCCACACGGGCCTTTTTGTCCTATTCTTTGAACGAATAAACTGATTGATTGATTGACTGGATATAGTGAATTAAAGTTTCCCTTCAGTGCTTTGACACTGTTAATTGGGCGACAGTAAGGGCATCCAGCCTGTAAAAAAAACTAAATGCTAGTTTGTTGGTGGTGACATTTTGACTGGAGCTTTGCACGGCTTATAGCTATAGTTGTTACAACCACCTCCATCACCCTCCATCCACCTGGAAAATGGGCATTAAAATGGACAGAGAGAGAATGTAATTAAAGAACCTAGGTATGAAAGTACCCACACATACACTAACTGTACCAATGAGAACGTATTGGTCAAAGATATGCCAGTGTCAGAAGATATTTCATGCCAGTTAGTTCTAAGTGGACCACCTAGAACCATCTGGCTTGATCATATCTCTTCTGACATGTATCTGACTAACTGACTGCTGCCAGCAATTCTAATTATCTTTACCTCATATGCCTCATTGATTTTCATAAATACTTCATTTGCCTGAGGATCTTTGTTCTTGTCAGGATGCCTAAATTACAACAGAACAAAGTGCATTATCACCACAAGTTACTGATTATATACTAGTGATTTATCTGCATGCAATGTCACTTCAACCATAGAAACTGTGGCACATGTCTACTCATATGATAATAATGAATACTCCTGATGCAAGATATGGGGTACACTGCATGCTCTGTGTCATCTTCTGCAACTAAATGTGGCTATAAATGATTGTACCATGCTCATTTTTCACTATATTTGGCATTAGAAAAAAAGTTAAAGTTAACTTCAGAGTCGCCTGCTGGCACCACTGTCAGTCACTGTTACTATCAGGAACACTACAGTATCTCAAACTGCTCCCATGCAGCACAGAAGCCCAACTTCACATATGGGCATGTCCAAGCCTTTATAGTACTGCAGTGCACAATGTTAAAAGGCCCTACTTGGAGTCACTCTAAATGCACAAAAAAAGATAAAAATGACAAGACTTTTCACTGATGACAATACTGGGCCAATGATCTATGATGGACCTTGTGCATAAAGCAGTTCTGCAGCCAGTCAAAATAGTAACATTTTGCAGTAGCATCACATGAACATAAATTGTCCAGTAATCATTATCTCTATCTTCCAGAAAACGCAGCTACATCATCTGATACCAAAAGCATCAGTGCAGATGCTGTATTATTTTAATGGCAATGACCTGTGGCTAGATCTAGTTTACGGTTCATTATTACACAGCAATACATTCCAATGCACTAAATAATTATTAATTACTTATTACCAGTCAGTAGCATTATTTAGTATGGTTTTTTGGATACTTCAGTTCAGTTAGGGTAAAAGTAATGGTCAGGGTTAGGTTTAGGTTTAGCATTTTACTGGTTATCATTTGTATGTTATCCGTTTTTTTACTAAATGTTTTCGGCTATTTTATTAGCAGCCAGTTCAATGGGTTTTTAGCCTTTATGGTAACCTTTAAATGAATATGATGGCGATGATTTGAGAACTGCGTTCAGTGTCAGACATGACAGACTGATAAAAGTTGACCAATATTATCAGCTGAGAGTGTCAGGCAAGCAAAAGCATTCATGTGTCATAGAAAAAATTGCCGATTTTTGTCTGCTGATAAAAATTGGCCAATAAAAAAATATTTTCAATGCACTTGTTATTCACCAGACCGTCCGGCAAATAATTCTGGATTTTGCTATTCGTCGGACGACGCTACCATGTACCTTCAGCGTACATGCCCCGGCCCAATATTTTTAATTGTGATAAATATTCAATGTGTCACGTACTTAACCCACCCAAACCCGATTTGCTCTCGGGTCCCTCTTAGATCGTTTGCTAGATGAGCGGTCAGTGGTTCCCGCTTCATGGGGTTATAGGCCTCTGATTAACCCAACCCCACCCCTAGGAAAATAACTTTTATATATAACACTATGCTGAAATTTGTTTCGGTGTCGTCTTTTACTGCATACATTATTGCTATTTTAAGGGTTAGGGTCAGTGTTAGAGTTAGTTAGTTAGTTAGTTAGGGTTAAGGTTTAGGGTTACGGTTAGGATTAGTGTTAGGTTACGGTCCCACCTAGCGAAAAGGTTTCGGTTAGGTGCGTGTACCGGTCCGGTGAATAGCAATTATTTACCGGACCGTCCGGCAAATAACATCAGCCTATTTTCAAACGTGTTTGAAAATCCAACAACATATCGGCGAAAATAATGCA
>Ga0049107_10000395_pt1 | contig 12823 bp, 11 predicted proteins | sample WorMetilPIANOSA1_FD_61187 | JGI IMG/M metagenome (GOLD analysis project Ga0049107, IMG submission 61187) | Marine gutless worms symbiont microbial communities from Max Planck institute for Marine Microbiology, Germany - Olavius ilvae PIANOSA.1 | ecosystem: Host-associated > Annelida > Digestive...
GCGGTGGCGGAGGCCGGCTCACTTGATATCTTCAAGAGCCGGCTGATCGCGCTGCGCCCATAACTCATCGGGCACACTGGCGTTATGAGCACTGCTCTCTGCCGGATTTTGACTAGAACTTAAGCGAGCCACGCGTCTCGTGAAAATACTTTGCTAAGATGTGGAAAAATTCAAAAATGCGGTCGCAATTTGCTGCGACGCTGCGCAAATGGACGGACGGAGCATATTTAGGCGGACGGCGCTGTGTTGGGCGTGTCCATAGCGTTGTTTACAACGCCTAGGCGGTGACGCGTGGAGCCGGTCACATGCTTAGCGAAAAGTCGCAACGGACCCAAAATGGTACCATGTTTGTTGACCTCGATTGACCGCGAAACGCATCGGGCCGGTTGTCAGCATCAGCTGAGCTTCTTATTATTTCTACCAGTGGAAACTGTCTTTACTCGACAATTCGACAAATTGAGGAAGCATAGCAAGTTTAATTTATTGCTAGCTTCTAGTTGCACAGAACTATCACTCGATAGCTTTCTACTCAGTGGACGAACTTCTGAGTAGTTCGTTGAAAATATAGAATAGTAGAAAGCTCTACGGGTAATGCTGTCAAGACGAATTATTCCCTATTTCAACGAAACTGTGTTGTCTCGTTGACTCGGTTGAAGTGGGAAAAGTCAGACAAGTTGCTTATTGGATTCTCCTCGTCGAGTAGAAGATGGTACGGTATAGTAGAGTTTAACGTCCCACTCGACACAGCATAGGTCATTTCGGAGACAGGGGGCCCTGAGCAGTGATGAGCATCTCTCATTCAGTAACGGAGGACCAGCGACATAATAACCCCCTTAACCCGCGTTGCTTTTGTTTACAACGGCCCAAAAGGGATGGAGCTCCTAACCCACGCTATAGTCATATATAGTGGAGGCAGCTAAAGCTCTAAGAGGCTCATTTAAATTAGTTACGCTAGCGCCAAAAACTGTAAGGGAGATGACTCAACTGCCCATCTGCAGGGAAACATAAAAGAATGGGGACACACAAACAAATCAAAAAGCACAAATGGACACACAGAGCACAAACCTAGGCTAAATACACAAAAAAACACTCGGCCCAACCGGGCTGTATGAACTGGTCCTGGTAGCTGTGCACATGGAAAACTTCCAGTGTATAGCCTAAATGTCAGGGACCACTTCAACTGTTCTCCCCTCCTTTTCTCATGACCAGCACCACTAAACAGCTGCGGCCAAACGGAAAGGGGGGGGGGGCGAATAGAAGAAAGACTGACGAGAGAATCAAGCGACGGTCGATTCCAGCAAACCGTCGAGGAAAAGTTGTGTCCAGCTGACTCAACTAAGTGCAAGCTGCTAAATTCAACTTCTGGATACTGAACAAGCGTCCAATAACCAGTAGCAACTAGTGCAAGTTGAGTCTATCAAACTTCTAGTCACTGTACAAGAAAAATTGACTAGTTGTCAGTAAAGAAATTGGTAGAATGTCAGTTCGATTCCGCGATAAATTCGCAGAGACCAAGAGAGGCCGACGTTCTTTTCCAATCACGTGCTACATCGAGATCCGACTCGCGTAGAGACTCAAGAGAGGTCGCACGTACTTTTCGAGCAACACCTGCATAGAGGCTTGAACGAAATGAGAACTTCGTCGACTGACGTTAGAAAGATGAAAACGTAGGTATGTGGGAAGATGGTCAAGTTCTACGGTCAATCGGGACTTGCTTTTAATTAGGCGCCACAAGCCGAAGCTTGGATGCATCAAAGACGAGATGAGATCCTTCTCGTAACGTCTACTACAAAATTACTCCTACTTCTTACTTTTGTCCTCCTCCTCGACCACTCGCTCCTCATTCTAAACTACTTGGATTTCTACTCGAAGTTAATTTCGTGAAAACACATGAAAAATGGCTACGTTTCCTATAAGTTTTATATTCTGATGTAAAAGAATAATAGAGCAATTATAAACAATCACGAAAGTTGTTCTTGCTTTTATTCCGGATAAAGTTAATGCAGTAAGAATCTAGAAACCGAAAGATGCAGCGACGCTAGAGCGGTGAAAGTACTGTCACGTGCTAAAGCTATACTGACCGCTCGAGAATTTCCAACTTGACAGTTTTGTTACTTTGCATTGCCCTGGATGAGAGATCACCCGGGTCCCTCAGAACACAGGGCAGTCGATCCTACAAAAATCTCCCCCTCTCGAATTTGGGTTATCGTGCTTTGTCAAACGCTGTGAAATGCGTTGAGTAGGCCTACAGATATTATAACGCACTCCCAAAAAAATAAAGTTCACTCCGGTCATTAAGTTGCTTCTTAATTAATCAGACGCATCTGTATTGCTTCTGTGGGCACTGAATAGCTGACGAAGCCCTTTCTTACGACGATATCTTGATGGTTTCTCGGATTTCTCCGAAACATTTCCTGCAAAAAACATCGACATGATCTGTAACCTATACAGTCAGGCGTAGTAGATATCTATGCTTTTGCCATAGGGCATTTCGGTTCATCAGTCACACACGTGCATTACGGTGTGTCGAGGCGACTAAGCATAGGAAACAAAAAATGAATTACCGGTAATCAGAAGTGAATAGGTAAAGAAATACAGTTAACATGCGAAAACGGTTAACTTTCGGGGGTAAATACATAGATAAGATAAATTTTAATTGGAATATGCAACCAAACACATACCGGGGTAGCATAAAATCAAAAGGACACAGGTCTGAATAAAACACGTGTGCCCAGGGACTGCAGCTAGTAAGTAGGGACAAATACAAACAGTAGCCTACTGACACTAAAGACAGATAAACGAAATTACAAAATTACCAAAACATAAAATCATAAATTTACAATACTCCAAAAACACAAAACAATGAGGGTATTCCAAAATATATGGTAGTTTTTCAGACCCTTGGCACGTCACAACACAACACGCATGTAGACCGACCGCAAGTGGTAAATTGCTATAGCTAATATGATTAGGTTAGGTTGAAGCCACAACCAGTGCTTGATATACAAATCTGCGGGCCCTTGCCCATACTTTTCTCTCTGTCACTTTTTCTGCCAATTAGCGATGTTTGTCTCAAACGCCAGTGTGTTTTGTTGCATTTTGAAGAGCATTTGTGATCTCACCTTTAGAATAGTTTGGTACAACATTTTGTACACCATTTTGCACTAGCATTGGCAACGTTTTGTGCGTTTTGTTTTTGGATACATCTAACATGCCCTTAACATGTGTTATTATTGTTATTATATATTTGCGCGTTTGAAAACTTCTACCTTGCCGTACAGCTGATCTGCTGCTTTGACATCATTTCTTGGCCTTGCACTGCACATAAAGCAATGGTGTCCAAAACCAGAAATACTTTTCAGAATGTGAGGTCTCTACATTTGAGGGGGCGTGTTCGGTACTCCTAAATCCGGCCACGGTCAACACCTACTATGCACCATTGTACACCATTCAAACTTGGTAGATGGAATGAGCACGTAACATGCTATATGTGGAGTCTCCACGGTCAAAGGGCAAGGTCACAACGTGTGGCCCATATCAAATTCGGATGCTGTCAGAATGTTTCTGTTTGAAGTACCGGTATGTCTCTGTCATAATTGCTAATATCAATACAAGCTGTGCGGTCAGGCACAGGACAGACAGACAGACAGACAGACAGACAGACAGACAGACAACGGTCATCACTGCATTACGACCCACCCAATGGGGGCGGGGGCATAACAAGAGCAGTCGGAGACCATAAACTTCACGCAAAACTGTTACTATTAAATGAACGAGGGTAAAACAACCTTACGTCGTGCAGTATGGCTCTGACCCACAATGACAAAAATTTAATTTAAAAAAATCCGGATGACTTCCAAAATATAATGGTGACTTTTTGTCCAGAGATACAGCTGTGGTAAAATTTTCATGAAGATATTATCAGTATTTTATATGAAGTTGCTAACATTCCAAATTTTTTTTAAACAAGCTGTGCGCGTGGCGTCACGATATGCCTCCGTCCCCTGCAAGTTGACAATATCTTCGCATTTATTCGCCAGGTGGCACCTGTTCCGGCATGTTGGCTATTTAAGACATCAGCAACAAGTTGACCTTTGACCTTTTGACCATGAAAGTGGTGTCCGAGTCACGTGTGACGTGGGCTACCTCTGTGCCAATTTTAGTCTTCCTCGGTCTCTCTGTTCTCGAGTTAGGCCCGATGTACCTGATAGACAGACGTCAGACAGCCAGACGTCAGACAAAAGGATCGCTTGATGCCTATGGGCGGAGGAATAAAAATGAACGAATAAAGTGTCTGAAATGAATGAATAACAAGCTGTAGGCGGGCGGCCGCCACAATATGCCCCCGCCCCTCTCCTCCCTCCGTGGGTGCCTAAGCGCCTCGCGCTGCCAAGTCGACCGCGCCTACAGACCGCAACGTAGCAGTAGCTTCCCATGGTCAATACGTTCTCACGGTCACCACTGTAGCTGCCTGACGCGTTAACGCTGCGGTGAGTAAAGCAGCCTGGTGACCTTGACCAGGTCAAAAACTCAAGGTCAAAAAAGGTCAAACTTTATGACCATTTGACCTTGAAAGTGGTGTCTGAGTCACGTATGACGTGGGCTACCTCTGTGCCAATTTTAGTCTTCCAAGGCCTCTGTGTTCTTGACTTAGGCCCGATGAACGCGACAGAGACGTCAGACAGACAGACGTCAGACAGCATCATAGCTTAATGCCCCCGCCTATTAGGGGCGGGGGCATAATAAACAAACGCCATGTAAAACATAGCCTGCTTGGCGAAGGTAATTATTACTGTGGAGTTGAGTGGCAAGATTGGCTGGCAGCATTTACAACATACAACGAATGCCACACAATATACAAGAAACAGTCTACATACCTTGTTCTCTACATTGTTGAGTTGTGAGAAAATTAACAGACCAGAAATGGCCTGGTGTTGACGTTGGCTCAAATTGTGCTTTATGGCGGCAGTGCTTCAATCGTTCCTCTATTTCATCTTTGCTTAGACCAAGCCCATGAAACCACTGCATTACACCAGGCAGTAATTATTATACATTGTTCACAATACGCAACAGTTGGACAAACTGTTTGACAAACTGTCACACGTAGTGTTCACACTTTGCGACGGTTTGACAAACTGTCTGTCTGCTCTACGAGTCTGCTCCTTAGTTGCACGTTCGTCTCACGTTCAGTCGCATGTATCAAACATGTTTGATACGTGCGACTGTCGGACAGACAGTTTGTCAAACCGTCGCATAGTGTGAACACCACGTGCTACAGTTTGACAAACTGTCGCACGTAGTATGCAAATGCACGGGCCCGCCTACCGGCTAGCCAATCACTGCACACCGTAAATAAAGTCACACATTACGTCACATTACGTCATTATGTGCATAGTTAAACATGGCGGCGCAGCAGCAGAGTACGCCGTGGAGTACGGAAGAAGTTAAACTGCTGGTGGATCTATACCAAAAGCACGATATAATGTGGAAAGTTGATAGTCCTAATTACAACAAGAAGTTCAGCTGATGCTGACAAACCCGCGCGACGCGTTTAGCGGTCAATCAAGGTCACCAAACAGTAGCATTCCATATTCCATATGTTAGGTATAGTTTCATCTTGTGCAATAGTAATTTCGTCTTTATGACGCGCCGTTTTTATGATACTCGACTTCAAAAAATGTCGGGGTCAGAGGTCACTCAAGGTCATTGAAAGTGGGGCCATTCGAAAGATTGTGTATGGTTTCCTATTAGTGTTCTTTAGTAATGTTGTCCCTAAAACCGGGACATATTTGAGATATTCGACTTCAAAAATGCCGTTACCTTGAAAACCGGGTTAGGGGTCCGTCAAGGTCATTGGAAATGTCACCAAGCGTTAGAGCGCATACGACTTCCTATTGACGTTCTATAGTAACTATGGCTCTATCTCGTGTCGTTTCTGAGATATTCAATGTCGAAAAATGTCGCGACATTGAAATCGGGGTCAGAGGTTACTCAAGGTCATTGAAAGAGGTACCATTCTATACACGGGGTATGGTTTCCTACTAGTGTTCTGTAGAAACTCTGTCCCTAACACGCACCGTTTTTGAGATATTCGCCTTCAGTAATACCGTGACCTTGAATGGTCGAAAAAGTTTTAAGATAGGTTTAGTCGTTTTGATACAATACCGGCTGTGACAGACAGATACCCAGCCAGCCACGTCGCCGTAGCAAAGACCCCGCTTACTACGTTGCGCGGGTAAAAAGCGTGGCCTCCGCATGAAGGCACTGAAGTCAATTGTGGCGAAGCTCCCGGGACAAAGTAATTAAGTGCCACTTTTCTGTTCACTGCGAACTGCCGTGCACCGGCTGTGTACGCGTGCAGCGATAATAATGTGATAAGCTTGGAAGTAGACTGATTCTGTGTAACAGTGTTGGTAGGCCCACCGACATTTTCATCTGATGTGCATCATTAGTATGCTGGCTCATATGCTGGCTTACTATGTATGTGAAGCCCATTTTTTATATGGAGGCTGGCTCTAGTAAATTGGCCTTATTGCACTACAGCAGCTTGCATGCTTGCTTTGCAGCATATATGAATACTTTGAGAAGAGATCTGAATACTACGTGCATCACTAGTAACCGCGGCATCTGACGTCACGGCAGTTGGACCAATCAGCGGGAGGTGTGATGAGCTTGGAGGCTTTTGAAGCAAGCCTTCAGTAAAACTTGAGATAAAAACCACATAAAAGGTGGTTAGTACTTGTGAAGTACTGTGATCTGCTCGACTGAATACGAGCAAAGTGACTGAGAACCGACAAGAAGATCGTTCCAGTCAGTGAGAAGCTATGAAGAGATCCGTGGGACTTCCGACAGCGAGGGTGGTCGATGCTCACAGAGTCCGGTATCAACGATGGAGAACGGCGACTGTTCGACATCTCATCGGCGTCAACGTCCGGTGTAGGAGTCTGGACGGCCGCGATCGAAACGGTGATCGACATCGCAACCCCTCGACAACGGTTGAAGAAGTCGTTTGAAGACAGAAGTCTACTACGAAGTTGTGAGCGCGCTCAGCTGCTTGCAGTCGCTCGCTCGCAAAGCTTAGTTTTGTTTAGTGACATTTTCGGTAACAGAGCCAGCAAAATGACTGCAACGTTGTTTACTACTTGATCGTTTGTGTAATTTATTATAATACAGAAAATATTGAAAAGATATCAGATAGTTCTGTCTGTTCTTTGCAGGTCTTAACTCCATCTCATATTAGAACTTCTACCGATTATGGCGTAAATATTTAGCAATACAACCCATAATCCTATTCCCCTCGACCGCTGAACCCTCCTGTATATCTGGGGGCTGTCGTCCAGAATTGAATGTTTGGACAATAGTTGTTTGATTTGCTTGTTAGGTGGCTTCCCAATGCCATTTTGAATAATATTTTTTTGTAGGCGTTTACGCCGTCGCCTTGACAACGTAGTTACGTAATTACCATGGTATTGAGTGTCCCTGGTAATTACGCTTTACAGTAAATAAGCAAGTGAGTTACATTCGCGTTGTGATTGATTTCAATAATGTCGGCGAAGGAATTAAACACATTTATTGAGTTGGCTATCGTCCATGGGATATACGGGCGATGAACTAAAACAATTTGTGGAAATTTGAGGAAAGAAAGAAAATTGTGGAGACAGAGAGCGCACAAGCACATGAGTTAGAACGGCTGAAAATTGAGAAGAATGCAGAAACGGAGAGAAACTCAGAAGGAAACGGACCAAGAAGCTCAGCTGATCCTGACAAACCAGCGTGACGCATTTAGAGGTCAGTCAAGGTCACCAAACGTAGTACCATTCCATATGTTAGGTATAATTTCCTATTAGTGTGAAATAGTAACTTTGTCCTTAATATGCGCCGGTTTTCCGATATTCAACTTCAAAAATGACGTGACCTTGAAATCCGCATTAGAGGTCACACAAGGTCATTGAAAAGGTACCATTCTATAGATTGGGTATGGTTTCATATTAGTGTTCTATAGAAAATTTGTCCATAAAAGCACCGTTTTTGAGATATTCGACTTCTAAAAGCCGTGACCTTGAAAACCGGGTTAAGGGTCCGTCAAAAAGATGATCACTTGCATCCACAATGCTACTCCAAGTGACAGCAGGGCTCGAGGATGCGGATGCCGACTGCTCCAGTTTAGCAATGCGTTCGGTCAACAGCTTGTTAGCTGCAATTAGACGGGACATTTCTTCAGCCAATTTGGCGTGCTCTGATTTCACTGCACGTTAGGCGTGGCATATATCGAGGCGACATTCTTTGCATACCCATCCAATTTCATCCGACCATTTGATCAGCATTTCAAAAGGTTCATCAGGAACATTTATACATGCACCATGAAATGATCTCTCACACAGATCACAGTGCAAACAGCAGTCATTCAATTCAACATTATATATGTTGCACTTATCATCACAAAATGTCTTATTTGTGGAATCCTGGTTCATCCACTTGGGTGCACTGTTTGACTTACTTTTTCCAGTAGACTTTACACAGCTGGAATTAGACGGGAAGCGAGTTTCTTCACAGAACCCACAAAGATATAAGTCACCTTGAGTACTTCGTACTGTCCTATTGTTTGCACTGGTCGGGCATGGCCCGTTCAGTAGTCCCTCGCAGCGAGGCATGTGCGTAGCAGACATTGCAAAAATTCACTCGCAATATGATACTAGCAATAAAAATCTTGTTTTCAATCCACGAACTATTAGTTTATTTTATATTATAACTATTATTACAATCCGTCAAAATAAACACACATTTTCCGCCAAAGAAGATAGTCTTTTGGCTATATCTCCGCGATTTATTGTCCAATTAATGAGAAATTTGGTGCGTAGAAGTAGAATCACACTCACACCCAGGCCACGTGACCAAAATAGCAATTTTCAAAAAATTCAACATGGCGGACGGCTGCCATTTGAAAATGGTTTTATCGGTATATCTCAGCCGTGAATCATCCGATTTTAATGAAAGTTTTATTTTCTTTCTCGCATGTTTTCGTCAGTTATGTAGCAGTTTGAGGAAGGATAGCGTCGCCAATTATGGATCGATTTGGACGCGGTTTCCGCCTTATGTTAGAGGACTAGATATGTTTTACAATGCAGTAAATGTCTAGCAGTTTCGTTGGTAGGTGGCGCCACAAGATTCACAAATTTCCGGTGGAAATTTTCCAAAACGTGAAAATCGGCTGCAGACTCTGTGCCAAATACTTCGTATGATTATTATTGAGATAGTAATTAACTCCACTCACATACATGAGCATATGCACGTGACTATATCCTGCCGGTATTGCATTGTCCCGCTTAGTTTGATTTGTGCTTTGATTTTAAGTTGTGCACTTATGACAAACGACCGTAGGATATAGTATATCATTTCACTGATATGAACGCTAAAAGTATTGGTATTGCTAATGTAATACTACAGTACGGTACAGAAGTTAGCTTAAATACTTTTAAAAATTTGTATTGGTATTGGTACTGGCAATACTTTTTTCAGGCTGTATTGGTATTGGTATTGCGAATACTTTTAAAAAGTATTGTTAATAACAACCCTGGTTTTAAGATAGCTACAAAAAATTGTAAATGGATTCGGACCATCATTTTATGTCGATAGATTCTTAGCCAATTTGAAAACCATTAATTTCGTGCATCCCCGCGTACATTGACCATATGACACTACCGTTTGAGTTAGCTTAAATCTACCAAAGTCTACATTTTTTAAAAACTTGATTTTACCGTTTTTTCTGGATTAAGGGCCATTAAACCAGTCTGTTTAACAGACAAAAAGACAAAGGCAGAAACATGATGGAGGTAATAAATGTGGAGGTAATAAAAAATGAAATTTATCCACATCTTATTCTAGCTAAAAATCACACATAAATCACACATAAACTTGTATATTTGTGGCCATCATAATGTGACAGCATAAGTGCACATAGTACGGTGATACCTGTTGACACTGGAAACACGCAAAACCATCCATCTTTCTACGCAATTCTTGCTTCCGTACCACTTCTGTGTATCGATAAGTGACAGCCTCGGGTTTAGGAACTCTACAATTATCCACAACCATGAGAATTACCATGGCCATCTCAACTGCAATTCACCTGATGAGAATGCAACAGAACGAAAAAAACAAGATGTAAGTACTGCAGTTTAGAAAGACTTTTGACTTTGTAAGCACATACATACAGCTTGTGTAAACATTATTAGTACCTCTGACAAAGTAGATTATGTTACTGTAGCACACCAGTTCATTCATGTACAAGAAAAAAATGTGGTAGGATTTGGCTGAAAGTTTCACAGAGTGAACATACGAGTAAGATTCTTTGACCTATTTGGATCATAATCTGGATATTTTACAAGGAACATAAAGCATAAGAGTAGTAAAGTACAGCTAAAAGGATTAGAGCACACTAAAGGGATGAGCAATCCCAACATGGTATCCAATGATCCACAGCAGTCCTTGTAGCTCTCTTCTACCAATGATATAGGCCTATCACGACCCAAAGCTATCCGTTAATAACATTTTATTAAAGGAAACACAACTACAACACAATAATCAGGTTATCTAATAAGCAACCCCCAAACAGAGGTACAGCAGGCAAGGAAGAGAGGGGAGGATGGAATGGTAAGAGTGTAAGGGAAGGTGTAAGAGAAAGGAGAAAGGGAGAAAAGGAGGGTTGGAAGAAGATGTGGATCCAAACAGAAAATTACATCCAAATCCCCCATGGCTTTCATTGATAATAATAATCTTTATTCACCAGCATAACCGGTAGCAAATAAACAAATAACATAATAATAATTCAACTTAATTAACTTAACTATACTTAAGCATACTATGTCTTGATGCCAAAATATTGCAGCAGTACATTGTATGAAATTGCTTTGGAATTTAACCCTCCTCTTTTCTAACAATTCACTTGGCAGTGAAAATCTGAATAAGAACAACAGTCATGAATAATTTCGTTACTGACAGTCCTGAATAATTTCATTAAAAATTGTATGACAACAAAGTCTAACGATCTCAAGGCACTTTTTTGCAAAGCATAACATTCCAGTCCATACAACAAACAGGACATACATTTGTTTTTTGACCAGCTCAAGGGTCACTTCCTCTGACGCTAGCTGATGCTTTTTTTCAAAAATAGCACTGATCGCTATTTGGAATAGGAACACACAAATGAACAAACAAACGGACATGATCAAGCACGTTACTGCGCTGTTGGAATAATAACAACAATAACCCAACAATGCTGACTACCTGTTTACCATTAACCAGATCACGTTCTGGAACCGTCACAAATGGAGGGAAATGATTAGATGGAATGGGCGTAGCATCGCCATAGCATCACTCGGTTTTAAGTGCAAATCCTTGGCCACAACCTCTTTCTGTTTTCCTGGGCCTACCTCTTTGTCTGGCTCCCTCAACTGCCATAGCAACACATTTTTTCATCCAATCGTCATCATCCTTTCTTAAAACATGTCCATACCATCACAATTTATTTCTCTGAACCACTTTGAGGAAGGTCGACTAGTGAGTGAGAGTGGCATATGCTGATGACTTGGTGTTGTTGGCTCCCTCACAACATGCTATGTGACAAATGCTTAGGATGTGCAAAGATTATGCTGGAAAGAATCATATGCTGTTTAATGCAAGTAAGTCCAAGTGCAGTGTCTGCAGTTTGAAGTTTAGTAATCATTCTCGTGTGCCTCGTTTTACTATGTGGCAGTACTACTGAGGTGGTTCACAGTTGGTCACGTGTTGGTCATATCATTAGCAAAGATTGTGATGACAAACGTAACACACAGAACCGTAGAAGCAGTTTTATATTTCAGGTAAACAACATTTTATTTATTTGTGTGTTTGGTAAGCTTGATTGTGTAAAGAAAATGAGATTGTTTAAAGCGTGTAGTAGTAGTTTTTATGGTTCTGAACTCTGGGATCTCGCTAATGACAGCATGGAGACATTGTGTAAGACGATTTTCATAATAAATAAAATACACATGGAGGATGCACATATCTATTGGTATTCCTTTTAACTTCACCGTCAACAGTCTGTCACCTTCATGCCGGACCTTTCCACACAGTTGGCTGTTCTTTTGTCTAATATTACTGCTACTCCTCGCTGGCTTTCTTCTCTTACTGAATGAATTATTCTGAAACTGTCACTCTTATAGTAATCCTCCCCAGGCCATCTTGTCTCAGTTATTCCCAAGAACATTTATTCCTAACAGAGCCATCTCATGCTTTACGTTCTTCAACTTCCCTTTTTACAGCAAGGTCCTAATATTCCAACATGCTACTTTCAGATGTTCTTTCTCCCGACTCTTGCTGTAAGGATTTAACAGGATGACAACAAAGAATGCCTCACATGCGACTCTGCTAGCCCTTGGCTAATGGCTTCGTTTATGCCTTTATCTTTTGATAACATAGCATTATCCGTGTCATGTCTAGGGAAAATTAAAGCGAGGTGGTTTCCCGTTGCCTTCCTCGTGGATTCTGACATGGAGCTTTCCTTCTCCTCCTGGTGGGCTGCCTTGCCCAACCTGGTGCCACGCCACACCATTAAGTTAAATCCGGCACCAACGACGTAGACGCACTGGCTGCCAACTTACTCTAAGCTGGGGAATGGTGGTGTGGATTTAACTGGTGCGAGCATGTGGATAACAGACGTAGACGTACGTAGACGTAGTGGATTTACGAGCGCAGGCAGATGCCTCTATGCCCGCATCTAACAATAACGTTAATTACACAATATACTCTAATTTCTAATTATGATGTAAACTGCGACTTCCGGTTC
>Ga0049107_10000396_pt1 | contig 12816 bp, 5 predicted proteins | sample WorMetilPIANOSA1_FD_61187 | JGI IMG/M metagenome (GOLD analysis project Ga0049107, IMG submission 61187) | Marine gutless worms symbiont microbial communities from Max Planck institute for Marine Microbiology, Germany - Olavius ilvae PIANOSA.1 | ecosystem: Host-associated > Annelida > Digestive...
CTGATTGACTCACGATAATTCGCGCAACGCAAGAGATCATTCGCGCAATTAGACAGAATCGTATTTGCGCGAATCATCTGGCAAGCGACTTTTAATAACTATTCTCAGTTATTTGCCTGAATCATCTGGAACCCTCTTTTAGCAGCGGATGATTCGCACAAACGTCTTGGATGATTCGCACAATTGTGCGAAATAGATTTGCGCGAATCATCTGGCAAAGGGTCAAAGTTCATTCAGCCGTGTTCTCTAAAGGGTCAAAGTTCATTCAGCCGGCAACTCGGGAAGTGCAACGAAACGACAGAGAAAACTCGGCGCCTTGACTCGAAAAAAAAATAAAAACCATAACGCGTCGTAAGAAGGGGCGTCTACCAATCTCAGCCCCGAACAAAAGTCAGCAAAAAGTCGGCAGGAAGGAAAGCTCACAAAACGCTGAGACGCGTCTCACACTAAAACGAAGTTCACAATCTTGAAGATCATGTTAACTATTAACACGCGTCAGCACCCTTTCGAAAGCGCGAATCCCAGCTAGGAGCACCATCGTGTGTCGCTGAATTTTGGGGCCGAAAGGTCAAAGGTGAAAACAATTTAATTCTAGTTTCTTCGCATTCAGTCACTGAAAATGCATCCAACAAGCGATTCAATTTGTAATAAGTTAATAACAGCTTGTAGTAAAAGCAATGAATCAGATCTCAGCAGAGATGTGCTCTAGCAATGCGCCGAAGTCAAAGCGAAAGTCACAACATCGTAAAATTTACCTGTGCGACAAAGCGAGCTGGTTTTCCGTCAACCATAGCACACTTTTTCTGTGTTAGTAAAGTATGGTACTAGTCAATTCATGTACTCATGGTCCTCGTCTAGTCGTTGCCGACAAAGGCAGCATGGTCTGCACTGCGTTGGCTACCGATTGCTCCAAGCTGTATGTTTAGAGATGTGCAGCTGATGAATTTGATTAGCGAGTACTCGAATATCGATTAAACCATAAATTCACCGTTTAGTACAGTAAACATCGCGGTTGACATAGCAACGTTTGTACTGTACCCCGTGATCCAAAAAGCAAGCCGCCATGTAAAAGTTATTAGAGCTTTAAAAGTTGTTGATAAATTGTCATAAAATTTAACACTCAGCATTAGCGATGAATGCTTAACTTATTCACTTCTTCTGGCGTATGTAATGTATGCGCACTACTTTGTGATGTTACTAGATACAAAATTGACAAAAGTGTGCAATTTCACCGTAGGCATATCTCAAAGTTTAGGAAAAACAACTATCGCTTCCAAGTATGTCATTTTATTTAGGCATTCACTGTTATCATCTCCAACAACTTATTCCTGACTGACATTTGATTTTGTCTTAAACTTTTGAGTTTTTGCTGATAGTTAGTGAAATTACGCTATTTTCTCCAACTTTGTTTTTTTGTAACATTACAAAGTAGTGTGCTTACACACGTCGGGCGAAATGGACAGTTTTTATACCTCGTTGTTGAAAATTTATCGCTAAGACTACAAGCCACACACATGTGATGGAACTTTGTGAACAACTTCTAAAGTTACAGTAAAACAACATATGGCTCACCTTTGAAGCACTCTGTACGGAGGTAAATGCAATACGCAAATGTTTACATGACGTTATGGCGACTTTAGGGCTAACGTTGTTTTACTTGTAAGCGATCGTGTGACTAACTTCGGTGGAATTCTGTGTTTTAACATTTCCAATGTTTTAACAGTTTTAAATTTCTAAATCGTCTTTTATTACTGTTCACTTTTGTACTATTTTGCTCGTCGCTACTGATGTGTTCTATACGGATTCTTCTTTTTTTATTAAATTCATTCATTCAGTCGGACAATATCCATAAATTGGCTTCAGCTGGTTCCAAAAACGTCAGAAACTGATTTACTTGAAGTAAAAACAGGAAGAAATAAGCAAGCTGGGTGGTCAAAATTTAACACATACTTGTACCGTTTAAAACTGACGGTTATTCAGCTTGGTCTACCACAGCATATGATGATATGAATATTTCTACAATTACAATAAGATATTCTATATATTATGACAATATTTTCCGTTGTATTCGTGAACTGTAAGTTATTTCAGTACCGGGCGCAGCTCTAATAAGCTTACGCTTCAGGCAAGCATTCACTGTAGTGCAGCCTGCGGTTAGCGACATTATAGTAGTCGGTTGATAGGCTACGACGCACCTACGCGCCCGTCAATTACCATACCTGGGCGCCAGAGCACCTGAGGCTACCTTGAGTACACGTAGATTGACTGAATTATACGTGGTGGTGAGTCAACTGGCCATTGCGATACTCGGTTTCCAAGAATCTATAATCTATGTATTTGTGCGTCAATGCTCTTTTGTGGGTTACGCTCGAGCGTTTGCATTTGCTATTTTGTCCTCCGACCCGGCGAATGTGGTTATGCGATGTTTTTAAGTTTTGTGCCTCACTCTTTAACTCACGTTACAGACGGATATATTTGTCAGTGCATTTTCCCCCAGTCTTTCCTGTTCCCCTCATCTATCCGTCTTCTCTTCCTTCTTTTCGCCTTTCCTGATACCTCCCCTCCCCTGGAATGTGTAGTATATTGGTCGGTTGGTGCGATTAATTTTCGTGTTGGTTACAAATTAATACGTTCGTATACATGTGCTAGTTGTGTTGCCAACTTTCTCGTATTTACATTTTACAGGTACAATTTACTCATTTATTCATTTATTATCACGCCATAATAACAATCATTTTACAATAATTAATAATAATAAGACAATAATAATAGTAATAACTGTCTACACATCTTCATTCTACGTAGAATAAAATCTACTGCACAACATTTTAAAAGAAATATCATGGTTTTTAGTGTTCACAATATACGAATTAATACGTTACACAATATACGAATTAATACTAAAACAATTAAAACAATAATGTTAATGTCATTTGTTTTATTTAGGACCACATTGTTACAATGAATATTCAAAGGCGACCAGGAGCCTTGACGCATTCCCCTCGGACATTATCCCTCCATACCGTGCATTCCCCTCTCCGGACATGTCCCCTTCCTATACAAAGTGATTAAGTGAAGTAGATGGCTGACCAATCGGTGGCTGTGCTGCTTCACATCCAGGCTGTGTTTAAGTAATGGTGGAGATCGTAGGCCGAGTTGAGTATATCTGGTGCGGCAAAAAATAATCCCTAAATTTATATGTTGCTTTCTTGGCGACCGCTTGTCCGTCTGTTCAATGGAATAACTATCAAATAACTGTTAATGAGAATGGTGCAATAAGAGCAGCATTCAGATACGCGTCCATGCAGCCCTATAGGGCGGAACCCAACCGGGTTTACTGACAACACAACAACGCGTGCAAAAGTCGCTAGACTGTTGCACAGAAGGTCAATATTTTGCCGTTTTTTTTCGCGCGTCAGCATGCAATGCATGCAGAGAGCCTGAATAATATTTTTCTGCCCACTGTCCTTTCAATGAACATATCGTCCAACTTCTTTTGACATTATAGTAGGGTCATTCTAGTTTTTAAACCCCAAAATTCAGATGTGAACCCCCTTAGCGGGAACGTTAAATACACGAATGGTTGGAAAATGCAATTTTTGACCGAAATTGTCGTTTATCTCGGAAACGGTATGGGATAGGCCCATGGATCCCTAATACGAAGTCATAGGTAGCTGATCGATCCGTGTCAGTTCCGACGACCTTGGGTGACCTTGAAAGGCGGAACGCGAGAGGTGAAAGTCCCCCAATTTTTGCGCGCACGCAGCATGCGAAACAGCAACCAAATTTTGCATGGTGATCAGACTAGACGTGTGGAAAAATTTTACAGAGTCGACCACGCCAACTCCTTGATAAAAGTTTTCGGTGACACGAATGCTGACGCGCGATCTGTTTGCGGTAGCTAACTTTCTTGTTAAATATTAATATGGCAGTGGCTATTAATGACAAATAAACGTGTAAAAATTCACGTAAAATTTCCCGAGCGGTCGCAGAGAAAATACCTAATAATTTTATGTGTTTTCTTTTCTTCTGCATCCTGTACATTCAGACAGACTGCAGTCTCTTCGTTTCGTTGCCGTTTGGGGCGTTAAGTAATAGGCCTAGCTCCGATCAACTTTATGAATCGTGCCCTCATACTGTCCTGTCATTGCGCGCTGATGTCGGCTCGAGCTAGCCTGGTTGGCTGAACAGAGAAAATAGGGCTATGTTTCCGCGAGTAGTCGCTGGTCCTTCGGTTGGATTCGACCAGAATCGGCCGTTGGTGTCCGGTCAGCGCCGCTCGATGCAGTCGGACCTGCTAAAGTCGGTGACCTCCGTCAGCGATGCGCCAGTCCGACACAGAAGACAGCGAGTCGTCGGACCGACACCGGTATAGCGTCACCACACCGTCGTACTCTGAACTCCCTGGAACGTCGTCAGGAGGCGTGGCCACCCGGCGTGATGACGTCACGCTGCTGATGTCATCGTCAACTCAGTCCGGAGAGTGGTGGTTGAGGGCAGGAGATGGCAACAATCGGTGGTAATCAGTCTTGCGATCAGCCTCGTTGAAATACGTTGACGCTTGCATTGGGGAATCTTCTGTCGGCGACGTTACGGATTCATTCTCTTACACCTTAAGCACATCATCATCGTCATCATAACCTTCATCATCACGGTCGTCATCATCACCATTCTTTATTATGCCCCGCCACTAATAGGCGGGGGCATTAAGCGATGCTTTTTGGCTTACGTCTGTCTGTCGCGTACATCGGGCCTAACTCGATAACAAATAGGCCTAGGAAGACTAAAATTGGCACAGAGGTAGCCCACGTCACACGTGACTCGAACACCACTTTCAAGGTCAACAGGTCAAAGGTCAAGGTCACCAGGCCGCTTTACTCGGCTCGGCTTTAACGCGTGAGGAGTACAGCGGTGACCGTGAGAATGTATTGGGCGTGGGAAACTACTGTTACGTTGCGTCTGCTCGGCGGCGCGCGAGGCGCTGGGGCGTCCACGGGGATAGGAGAGGGGCGGGGGATATCGTGTCGCCACGCGCACAGCTTGTTGCAGGTTGATAAACGCAACCCAAACACTATGCAAGTTAAAATAAATAAAAGGTTGTTTCTCAACCATGCTGTTGGTAAATAAAGGTGTTCAAAACATCGGCTAAGAGTAACAAATGAAAAAAGTGCTCAGGAGACGCAAACACTGCGCGCTGGCTGTAGTAAGGCGGAGCCAAAATTTTTCGTCCCGCCGCAGACCCCCTTCCCGGGGCGCGGGACGGCCAAAATTTAATGAGCTGGAGATGGTCACCACCTTTACCTACAAGCCCAGCTTGGTGAGGATCGATGCACACAATTCCGAGTTATCGTGGTAACAGACCCACCCACAAACAGACAGGACCGATTACAATACACTGCGCCGCAGCTAGCGCGCAGTGTAATAACACGATTTATAAAGCATGCGAATGATAGTCTCGTTGGTTCAAGTAGGTAATTTTGTCAATCGTCATCGTCATAATCAAGGCATGTCTATGTGCGCTGCAAGTAGTCAGAATGAACGCGTCTTTCGGCGACCGTTCCTTTGCTGCTGCTGCACCGCGTGTCTGGAACGGTTTTCCCGATGCTGTCCGTAACAGTGCTCTGTCTGAGGACGCTTTTGCGAAACTGTTGAAAACATACCTGATGAACTGTATGTAGACCGCGGCGCCTTTGATGGTGAATTGGCGACACTCAATAAGCTTATTATTATTATTATAGTGGCGTTGCAGACAATAGTGGTATTTACACCTGTACGGGCTCACGGGAAAAGAGGACATGAGCTGTACCTGGAGTATGGCCACTTAACCTCTGTTACATTGCGATCACAGTATAACAGTGTTACTCTGGTCGAAATATAACAAGCTGTGCGGGAGGCAGCCACAATATGACCCCGCCCCCGCAAGTTGACCTTTGACCTTTTGACCTTGAAAGTGGTGTCCGTGAGTTGGGCTACCTCTGTGCTACTACAGGTCAGTAGTACAGAAATTAGTAGGCCTAGTATAACGCTGTCTGACGTTAAACACAACAATATTCTAACTGTTTTATAACCATATTTCTAGGGGGTCAGCCACGTCCCCATTCCAAGGGGGCGGGGCCCCAGCGTCCCCAAAGTTTTTGAGACTCCTGCCGAGGCACGAAACTGCTTGTGGTAAAAAAAACATTTGGTTTATTTTCTATGAACACTGTGTATAGGTGTAGGATGAAGCCATTTCACTGCATATACGGCGACCACACACACTGTCTCGGCCGTCGCTAAGGCATATTGGACTTGTAAGTATACCGTGACCTTTATTATATCGTTTATTATACTGTGCACAGCTTACCGGGCGGTTTCGTTCCGCACGGCACTGCTGGTGATGCGCCTGGAACGTAGTCAGCAGATGTACAGGGTCGACTAAATGTTTGTCGGTTGGATGTTGTTTACTGTCATTCAGTTCAACACTCGTAGCGTTCTGCGCATTCAACAAACATATAAATGCCTAACGAACGTATACTAATACAGAACTACAGTTCGGCTACATACTGCAAGCAGCAGCGTCTATGCTTAGTTATTCACGCGTTTTAATATCATTCGACAGATGGCGCCTCACTTGACGTTTATGCGATTTTCTCATCAACCACTCCGCGTTGCTCAAAGCTGCGCATAAGCACAACTCGAAGCAATCAGATAAACACAATGGTGTGATATTATGATGATACGTTCGAAATCTAAGGACAAATTGATCTTAAGAAGGAGTAGAACTGAAATTATCTTGTACAAGAACAGAGAGACAGACAGACAGACACACACATACCGGATAGTAATTACTATTCCGACAGACAAACGGAAAGTTACGTTGGGCCGTGACCAAGCAAATGTACACAGCTTGGTTTACTGCACAGAGGAGAGTGATGGTAGAGCATTCCACTGGCGACTGCGTGCAAATCGACAAATTTTTGTGGTCAGACTTGAACGCTTTTAATAACAACAACAGCTAAGAGCCCACAAACAACGTTCATCTGTAAACCCGTACGCTTCGCGGCGAGTATGCAACGCTGCGCCACATCATGCCGATTCTGCTGCATCACTTCCTGTTTACCGAAATCACCTGAAGACTTATTACAATGCGCGCTAAGCTTAGCGGCGTAGTGTATTAATCATCGGTCCTGTCTGTGGGCGTGTTTGCAACGGGCGGGCAGGCGGGCGAGCGGTGTCTGTTACCACGATAACTCGAAATTGCTTGCATCGATCTTCACCAAACTGGGTATGTGGGTGCAGGTAGTGACCATCTCCAGCTGATTAAATTTTGGCGGTCCTGCGCCACCGGAAAGGGGTCTGCGGCGGGGCGAAAATTTTTGGCTCCGCCTTACTATAGCCAGCGCGCAGTGTTTGCGTCTCTCTGAGCGCTTTTTTCATCTCCTCGAAAGTTGCTACAGCTAACGTTAGTGCCCGCGCAGTACAGCTCGTCATTTCCTACACTTTAATCGCTCATTTTTACTGACTTTCTTACTTACTTAAATTAAAAAAGAAAGATCGCTGAGCAAACTGAGCAGAATATGAAGCGAAACCGAAAATGAACCTCGTCGCCACATACTCTGGGCTTCCTTTTGCGGTTGAAGAGCTGCAGAAGTTTGTTTTTCTTTTTCTCCGGCGCAGGTTGATCGTCAAATACTACAGCTGATCCGGTCTTTCTGTCGTCAACGCTCTGTCGCTTGCTCTCTGACGTCTACCACAGCAAACAAATCTATGAAAACTAATATTTATTTAATTTTAAAAACAACACACCGGTTGCATAAAAGAATATTCTTTAATTATTATATTACGCAGTGCCACGTTGCTCTTTTATACGCCCTCGCCATAGGGGGCCGATCGAGAGGCCGTATTATTGAATGTCGCCGTCCCTTCATCTGTTCGTCGCGTTCAGACCCATTTCATAAGACAGAAATTTCAAGTTTATAGGACATATTTTCCCTGAACTGATATCCACAGTTTCGTGCAGCAGGGTCAGAGTTCCTGGTCACAAGGGGCTCAGTGAATTTTTGAATCAGCAGCGCCTTGTTTCACTTCACTGTGCATTGTTTTCGACGTTCCTTTTACCTTACCTTCCGGGGAATGGTTTTACCGCCTAGCGGTGAGAACTCTGGTGGGCCCAATGCGCATCGCCGAATTAACCGTGAGGTTAAAAAAATCCCCACGTGCGGTACTTACTCATACTCCAAAACTGGAACCCTTACCCCTTTCCAAGTGAGGACACTCAGTTCGGTTAGCCCCCCCCCCCTCCCCCACTCCCTGTGCTTACTGTGTGTTGATTAGAGAGTCGGATTAGCAATGTGCACTGTGAAGCTGAATATGGATCAACCTGCTTGTGAGGACAGTTGGACATCACACAGGGAGGTCTTGTTTATTCCAAATTATTCCACTAAGCAAAACATGGGAAATTCTGCTCAAATGTTGCAGACTGCAGTTACGCGTAAAATGGTAGTTCCAAATTATTCCACTAAGCAAAACATGCTGCTCAAATGTTGCAATTACGCGCAAAATGGTAGTACCAAATCTACTCAATCAGGTCATTATATTATCAGTGATGATGATGATGCTGATGATGATAATGATTTGTAATAAAATCTCTTTCAGTTGTGTTTTAGGCCCAAATATACTTCATGCGCCTCATCTTCACGACACACTGTCAGCATGATTTGCGAGGCGTCTTTCTAAAGTTTACTCGAGGAAAATGCTCAAGCTGATTGACTCATCCACAGATTGTATTAGTAAACAATACAGAAAAGAGAGAATATATGAAAACATCAACATATTTGCAAAGCTGGCACTGCAGCGTTGAATGTAATTTAGACTTAAAAGACTTAAGGACCGATTACAAGAACGCTCAATATAATATATTTCGGTGATATTTGACTCAATATTGAATAACAGAACTAAGTGTCACTTATGTCTTGAATAACGTTCACGCATTGGGCCGTTAGAGGCGCCGTATCTATTTTACCTTCGCCTGAAGCAGTTCTAAAACATGGCCGTTCATCTTTCGAGTTGCAACGTCAATCGCTCGGTCATGTTGCTGCAACAACAGACAGCTGCAGTTCTCTTTTTCAGTGACATATCAACGAAATATCAACAAGCTGTATAGATATGTAGTTGGCCGACACAATATGCCCCGACCCCTGCAAGTGGTGACTTCTCCGGATTCTTCTCTCAATTGTTCGTAACTAATGGTATTTTCTTCCGTTGTCAATTACTAATAAAAAGGTAAATTGTGCCATACTCCTACTGGAGTTTAGGCGGGGCGCTCATCTCCCTTCCTAAGGCCATGAGCCCGTAGGTGGTAATACCACTATTGTCTGTGACGCGTGGCCAGTGCGATGCCAGACCTACGGTTACCTTCCCGGCTGCAAGGCATCACCGCCCATTAGCTGGTACCAAATTATACTGCTTGGTGACAGAGGCACATGTATGTTAACAACTTGCCCAGGGTTGCACTCGATAGCGGAGAGGCCAGGATTCGAACCTCGCGACCTATTGATCGCAAGTCCAGCGTCCTAACCACTCGGCCACCGAGCCACACAATTACTAATGGTATAATAATAAAATTGAAATATATATTACCATTATACGTAGAAACTAAAGCGGCGGTTATAAATTCGATTGCGATTCGACCGCCGTTCGACTCCCATTCGACTGCAATTCGACAGCGCTACGCCGATTTGACGACCGACTTACGACTGTTGTGGACTGCTGCACTGCGGCCTAAATAAATAAATAGGTCAGTGTGACTGCAGCTAGCGGGTTACGTCACTGTGACCTCAATGACCTTTGATAAGCAGTCGAACGGCCGTCGAATCGAAGTCGAATCGTAGTTGTAGCCACCATAATATCCACTCCGTTACCGAGCCACGCGCAGCAGTTGTCGCCAGGATGGAACAAAGTTAAACTGCGCCAAACTGTATAAAATGGTTCAAGCGTTTTAACGATGTGTAGAATCTTCCCTTTTCGCCTACTCGATATGTTGTTACTGATGTTGTAAGGGGGCGGGGGCATCTCCCGCGGCTCACTGACCTTGTTCTCGATGCTGACGTCAACGCCGGCATCCAGTAGCAATCGTGTGATCTTCCTGCGTCCGAGCGCCGCCGCCACGTGCAGAGCCGTGTCGCCGTTCTGTTGCCATGACAACCCAGACGCAGCAACCCATCGTCATTACAACACGTGTCTTGTCAAAAACTAGAAGGACACTCAAAAAGAACGTATACCTCCCCAAGGCCCAACAGTTCCCTCTAATTACTATCAACAACCGTCAGGGCCGTATTTAAGGGGGTTACAGGATCAATCCCCCCGAAATGCTCACTTAAAAAAATTATCAACATTACCGTACTTCAGTATATCTTTGCAGTTGCAGCTGTCAATATTGTTACCATATTAAGCACTTTAGTATTGCATTTTCTGTGTAATGTGGCACTCAAAAAGTGCTGAAAATGCGTTTCCGGCCGGGGATCCGTTCCGGACCCGGCTCGGGGAGCTCACGACGCTCCCCAGACCTCCTAGTCGGCTGGAGAGGCGACACCCCCTCCCCAATCACCACCCCCTCAACGCCTTCGGCGTCTCGATATCAGCACTTATCGGCACCTCATTTCAGCGAACCCGTTCCGATTTTTTTTTCTGCATAGGACCTGACAACCGTAACCTAACCCTGATACTCAGAACTGAGTGACCTACATATAGTTATAAATCTAGTCGAACTCGTGACACTGTTGTCGGACGGTAATATTGCTTGCATGCTTACCGTATTCTGAAGATTGACCAGCGATCGAGCGCTGAGTAGAATCGATGCGACTCCCGCGTGTCCGTAACGTGCAGCAGTGTGCAGCGCTGTGTCGCCGTACTGTCAGCAAATATCACACAACCATCAATCATTGTAACGTAGAACAACTCACACGTTAACTTCCAACCGAGTTTAACGTATGTGTGCCATATTCACTATTCATCAGTCGACCCTTTAAGTGTAAGTTGTTTTCAATTTCTGCATTTTATTACCTCCAACATGGGAGGGAGTGTGTGTCTGTAGTAGTAGCAAAGATAATAGAAAGTTTCTATTATCTTTGGTAGTAGCAGTAGTAGTAGCAGCAGCAGCAGCAGCTAAATGCACCGGAATATTTTTTTCTGGATATTACTCCAATTATGCCGGATTCCATATAGGTCTTCGGAAGAAGAAACTGTGGAGATTGCTGGTGTGAGATTTACAGGCCTGGTGCCCTACCTGTCACCGAAATATCGCTGTCAAAAGACTGAAGGATTTGCATACTCCACAGCTGATGACAACAAGAACGATGCGTTGATGCCTAAATGCTTTGCAACCGTACAGTCAGCCTTGATCGGCTAAACACGAGCGCATATGTTCGACAATACCATAAGAATACAAGAGTAGAAACGACACAGAAAAAAAGAAAACGATAAATAAATTAAGTACGCCTGAGTCTCTCGTCACGAGATCCAGTGGGACACGAAATCCTTTCTATCACTCGCCCATTCCTTGCACAGGAATTGCATAATATCGTGCATCTATATGCGACACCGACAGAACAGCTTGATGTAGTTATTACCTCCGCCAAGGAGATTATGTTTTCATCGGCGTTTATTTGTTTGTTTGTTTGTTAGCAGGAATACGCAAAAACTACTCAATCGATTGTTACAAAATTCAGTGGAAAGGTGGCACATGGGTCACGGAAGACACCGTTAGATTTTAGCGGTAATTCACATCACGTTACGTTATGGTTAAGGCTAGGGTTAAGGTCATGGTTATGGTTCAGTGTGTGGCTCGGTGGCCGAGTGGTTGGGATGGTGGACTTGCGGTCAACAGGTCGCGGGTTCGATTCCCAGTCTCTCCGATGTCGAGTGCAATCCTGGGCAAGTTGTTAACACACATGTGCCTCTGTCACCATGCAGTATAATTTGGTACCAGCCAATGGTACCTTGCGGCTCGGAAGGTAACCGTAGGTCAGGCGTCGCACTGGCCACGCGTCACAGACATTAGTGGTTCTCCACCTATGGGCTCAAGGCCTAGGAGAGGGAGATGAGCACCCGCCTACGTTCTCTTAGTGGAGTATGGTGAACTTTACTTTTATGGTTAATTGGGAGCCAAGTCATGCGTCACGGCACTGAGTATGTGTCACTCGGCATTCGTTTAAGAGTAACAAATTAGCGGGATCAGCGGTCGTGGCGGGGGTATTCGCTCTCTACTCTCCGTTCTTGTTTACCTTGTTCTTGACGTTAGCACTGCAGCCAGCAAACAGCAGAATCCTTGCGCACTCGTTGTGTCCGTTCTGTGCGGCAAGGTGGAGTGCGGTCGACCCGGTCTTTATACAAATCACATGCGCACACACACAAACACATCCTCGTTTATCGGCCAGTTTCCAGGATAACCTGCGTAAGCCCGTCCCAGAACGTCGAATCATTCTGGATTTTATTGCAGCAAGAGACCGCTGGCTGGGCGGTTGTGCCAACCGGAATTCTAACTGGGCGTTTACACGGTACGATCGTCGGACCGACCAGTCGGTCCGACTGGTCGGTCCGACCAGTCGGATGAAGCGTTAATACACGTTCCGATCGTCGGACCGACTGGTCGTCCCGACCCAGGCTACGTTCGACTGGTCGGTCAGACCAGTCGGACCGACCAGTCGGACAGAGTGTAGCCGAACCGCCGACATCTGTCAATCAAATCAATGTGGCCTGCTAGCTGATTAGCCACCACTCGTGTATATGACAGCTGCAGCTATGTAGCTATGACGTAAGCAACAAGTACCGCCTACGCTG
>Ga0049107_10000397_pt1 | contig 12816 bp, 9 predicted proteins | sample WorMetilPIANOSA1_FD_61187 | JGI IMG/M metagenome (GOLD analysis project Ga0049107, IMG submission 61187) | Marine gutless worms symbiont microbial communities from Max Planck institute for Marine Microbiology, Germany - Olavius ilvae PIANOSA.1 | ecosystem: Host-associated > Annelida > Digestive...
AGTGTCAACAACATGGACATGACATAGAAATACACACAGCATAATAACAATGAAGCATGCTGCACTCACCAAAAGCGTATCAGCAATGCATTAAGTATGGCAACACTGATCACTATTTAAATGTACACTTAATTGCAACAAACTGCTTCATTATCTCAAGAGACAACAAGCATTCATACTGTTTAGAAATGTTCCAGGAAAGTGCTATATCACTTAGTAATACTGTTAACATATTTAAAAATATAAATGCAAATGAAAAAAGGCGCTCAGAGGAGATGCAAACACTGCACTGGCTGTAGTAAGGCCGAGCCAAAAATTTTCGCCCCGCTGCAGACCCCCTTCCTGGGGGCACAGGACGGCCAAAATTTAATCAGCTAGAGAGGGTCACTACCTTTACCAATAAACCCAGTTTGGTGAGGATCGATGCACACAATTTTGAGTTATCGTGGTAACAGACCCACCCACACACAAACAGACAGGACCGATTACAATATATTGCACTGCAGCTAGCATGCAGTGTAAAAATCCCAACAACCAATGCCAAAGCATATATACATTTTGAAATAAAAGTACTACAGTTAACTCGTAATTACTTAGCTGTAAAAATTTTATAAATTCATTCTAGCACAAATAGTGTCTGCTATATTGTTAAGCTGATGTATAGTTTACTCGCATGCACAATAAAACTGGAAAATATATACATACCTGCTGCCATGAAAATGTCGAGTACAAAACAGACAGACATGTGAAAAGTTTCTGTCTTCTCTTTCCTTCTGGTGCTGGTCTAGAACTTCACTCTGTCCGCATTAATATATCCCAGGGTACAAAACAGTAAGTTACTTTATGTATATATCTCTCTCTGTTTTAACAGCCATTTTCCAGGTGTACCTGGGCTAGCCGGTGTTTAGTGAAGCAAAGGATGACGGAAGTGGTAGTGACTGACAACTGGAGCTATAAGTCGTGCAATGCTCCAGTCAAATCATCACCACCAACAAACCAACACCCAGTTTTTTACAGGCCTGATGCCCTTCCTGTCCCCCAACCAACAGGGTCAAAGCACTAAAGGGAAAAATATCACATTCCATGGACTTGCTTACCCCAAACTCACCTGGGGGTCTTCCAACTTTGTTTCTGACCATTAATAGCTCCTGGTTACCTTGGGGGAGGGTTGCCATGCCTCTCATCAGCCCTCTGATGCCAGTATCCCTTCTGATGCCAGTACCCCTAAGTTACGTTATGTATGTTAATATAAAGTTATATACTGCAAAAGTTGCTCACAAATTTCCATTAAATTTGGTAGATAGCCTTAGCTTCATAATATAGCCTATGTTACAATATAAACAAGTCTACAATATTTTCGAGCTTTATTAACTACCGAGTATTCTCAACTTGTAAAGACACATATACATAAATGAAGATCAAATATAATTACCAATTTTTCTTTCTGAATGGCTGTACGAATTTTCCTGTCTTCGGGCAGTGCAGATGACAATAGCCAATAATGTTGCGATGCGTCTATCTCACAACAAGCAAGATATCATGTTTATCAAAAATAACAACAATATGAAAAACATGTGCGATATTAGCAGCAAGTAAACTTAACAACTGCCTCTCGTGACTTTTTCAAGCATTTTTAGACATGCAAGGAAGAAGCGTCCAGCTCTGTAACTGGTTTCACAAGTTTGGCTTTATTCAATAATTTTCTTATGAATCACTGACCTCTCAGAACTCATAGCTGCACAGTGAATGTAACAGTATGCTATGCCTTGGTGTGTATATTTTTTACAGTGTATTTCATGGCATTCATGATGCCTACTTCTGCAAGTTCAACATATATATTCGGTATTTTAGTTCAACATATATATTCGGTATTTTACTGTCTGAAAGACGACTAAGCATCTCTCACTGCATTTGGCTTCATTGGCTTTTTGTTTATGGCAAACAAAAGTGACCTGATAACAGTCATGAAGCATTTAGTCCACCAAACTACATATTCAACATGTGCTTTCTCACAAGCAACAATAATACACCAAGTCCATAAAAAATTAGCCAAAATTTTTTTTACTATAATTTTAACAACACTCACAGATTTTCGAAATTTTCCACTGGCAGACTCAGTAGGAAATTTGTATCAGTGATCACTAAAGATCGCATCACACCTTAAATGTGTCACTACAATGCCTCGTAAATCATTAATGTCAGAAAAGTAGTGAAAATCTGCATGGAAATGGTAGTTGTAGTGATAAATTTTTGACAATTAATTACAGCTAGCAAAGTCTAAGCAACAGTCATGATCAATGGGAGCCTGCTGTCACACCATGCTGCAGTTACAACATTTACTGCCAAACACTGCGTACATCAGATTTTTGGAAAGTTCACTTTCCTGCAGCACAGTACTCTGCCGCACATGGCATGAAAGAATTTCAACCTTTTTGAAAGTGAAACTCCTGCAATCATCGTGCCGGATTTATTATTAAGTCTGGAGCATAATGCAGTGGCATTTCTATGAGACAAAAGTGCACGATGTGGACAACTTGAAGCAGTGTCTTACTGATGTATTGCCTGAATGCAACAAAGTGTTATTAACAGAATCATTGACCAGTTGCACATCTCCATGTTTGCATTAGGATTACACGAGGATATTTGTTTAAATAATAAAGTTGACTTACGAATCACTCAAAAATGTGTTTATTTTAATGAATTTTACTGAAATTTTCGTTTAATAAGACAATGATCACAGAATGTCACTAGATATCTGACATTAATGTTTAACAAGGTAGTGTAGTGACACACTTAAGGTGTTGTGGAATCATTATTGCACATTTCCCCACAAAGTTTGCCAGTGACAAAACTGTAACAAGAAATTCAGCTGACAAACCACGCGACGCGTTCAGAGGTCAGTCAAGGTCACCATTCCATATGATAGATATGGTTTCATATTAGTGTCCTATAGTAACTTTGTCCGGTAAGATGCACCATTTTTCAGACACTCGACTTCAAAAATGCTGTGACCTTGAAAACCAGGTAAGGGTCCGTCAAGGTCATTGAAAATGTCATCATATTTTGAGATATTTGACTTCAAAAATGCTCTGACCTTGAAAACCGGGTTAGGGTCCGTCAAGGTCATTGAAAATGTCATCATTCAATAGAGCCCATATGACTTCCTATTGACGTTCTATGGTATATATGGCTCTATCTCTTGTCATTTCTGAGATATTCAATGTCGAAAATATCGCAACCTTGAAATCATGGTCATTGGTCAGCGTCAATCAAGGTCATTGAAAGTGGTACCATTTGATAGAATGGTTATAGTTTCCTATATGTGTTTTATAGTAACTATGTCCCTAAGACATAGAGATATTCGACTTCAAAAAATGCTGTGACCTTGAAAACCGGATTAGGGGTCCGTCAAGGTCATTGAAAATGTCATCATTCGTTAGAGCGCATGACTTCCTATTGACGTTCTATGTTAGTAAATATGGCTCTATCTCTTCTCGTTTCTGAGATAGTCAATGTTGATAGATATCGCAACCTTGAAAATCACGGTCAGGGGTCAATCGAGGTCATTGAAAATGTCACCATTCAATAGAGCACATATGACTTCCTATTAATGTTCCATAGCAACCATGGGCCTATCTCATGCCGTTTCCTAGCCAGACGGCAATTTCAGTCAAAAATCGCAAAATTTTCCCACCCACTTGTATTTTGTGTCTCCGCTGAAGGGGTTCCCTTGGAATTGGGTATCAGTGCCGAGGGTCAAAAAACTAGAATGATGGGGCTACCGGGTCAACAAAAGAAGTTTGACGATATCTTCAGCTGTCCGGATAGAATGTACGAACGTGACAGACAGACAGACACCAGGCCACAGGAAAGACCGTGCTTATGCGCGGTAAAAGTCAGTCAGTATTTGTAAAAGTTATAGCAAAAATCCATGTCCTGTCTGAACTCTATTTGGCAAAGGAAACATCGATGGATTGGCCATGTTGTGACATGACGGACTTTTGCCTGAAGTTACTGAAGGCAGAATGAAAGGTAACGAACAAGAGGGAGGAGAAAAATTAAATGCTACATGATTTGGCTATGTTGCACTCAAATGAGTAGCTGAGGACAGAGAGGTATGGAGACACACAGAAAGGATGTCAAAAACCTGCTCTATAGCAGAAGACTGATGATGATAGTAAAAAATAACTGGCTTACTTTTTTGTGGACATGGTGTATATGAACATTGTGTGAGGGTCTTAGTAACAAAGATGAACAACACAACTAGTAGTGCTTGATTATTTATAACACACTCAAAAATGACATACTGGTACCTGTGTACTGTGCAGGACAAACATCATGCAGTTGCAGTCCACTAGCAAATTTCTTTTTCCAGCAATGCATATATCTAAAACAAGAAGCTCAGCTGATGCTGACAGACCCACGCGACACGTTTACAGGTCGCTCAAGGTCACCAATCATGGTACCATTCAATATGTTAGGTATAGTTTCCTAATAGTGTTCTATAGTAACTTTGTCCCTAAGAGATATTTCTGAGACCTGTAACTATACCGTGACCTTGAAATCGGGTTAGGGGTCACTCAAGGTCATCAGAACGGATGCGGATCAATCCGCCACCTATGACTTCTCATTAACGTTTCATAGAAACCATGGACATATCTCGTACTGTTTCCAAGATAGAGGGCAATTTCACTCGAAAATCGCAAAATTGGCAATGCACATGCATGGTACCATATGACCCGTAAGTGGTAGGTGTAAAATAATTACGTATTTGGAATCCCAGACCCCAAGTTTCTTAATAACTGTACAACTTTTATCCGGCTATGATAACAATTAAGAGTCGTTTACTCTCCATCACTGCCATTGTTAAGCGTTTTCAGACTGAAAAACATGAAGTCCACCCAAGTGACAGGCTCCATTTCCCATTAGAATTTTACAACCATACGTGGTGTAATAAAACCATAGTGATGGGGCTACAAGGCCGACAAAAAAGTTCCATGATACTTTATCCGTTTTGATACAATACCGGTGTGTAACAAAGAAAAACATGATTACAGCAATAGCCATGCTTACGCATAGCGCTGCGTGGGTAAAAATCATTGCAAACTTCAAATAAAAAGAGCAAGTGCAATACGGTGACTTAACGACATTCAAATTAGGTGGTCATTTGGCCACATTCAACTTTTCTTCTACAACAGAGCTTTAACGTGTTGCAAAATAACAACATAACATCAAGAAGATATATTACCAAAACAATTCAAGCAACAAGCTGTGCGGAGGCCCATACAAGCTACAAGCTCACCCCTACAAGCTGACCTTTGACCTTTGACTTTGAAGGTGGTGTCCAAGTCACATGTGATGTGGGCCACCTCTGTGCCAATTTTAGTCTTCCTAGGCCTCTCTATTCTCGACTTAGGCCTGATGTACGCGACAGACAGACAGACAGATGTCAGACAGACATCAGATACACATCATCGCTTAATGCCTCTGCCCTATGGGGGCAGGGCATATTAATTTAAATAAAACTTTAACAGAAAGCTACTATGTAAATTATTCCAAAAAAGCATACTTTGATAAATCAGCAATCTCGTGTAGTTCACCAATAATAAGGCTGTGAGATGTCAGTAAATGCTCATTAATATGATCTGATTTCTCATCTTCTGTAAACATCTCGTTACACAGAAGACATTCAACACGAACAGAGTGCTTGGAACAGCAGCCTTCTAACTGTGATGACGGAAACAAAAGTGGCTCTAACAGTGGCTGATCATTAGCTACACATATCCACAGTACAACTATAATCTTTTAGTGTACATAACTACAAACAATATATAATCATGCAGTGATGAAAAAGAATTACAGGTTGAATTGGCAGTGTGTTCCCTTCAAAGCCAACTAGCAGTTGTGATGGTGCATCATGAGTTCCCTGTGGGCTCCAAGGCAATTTAGTTCATCTGCAGCTGTCAGAACAAGAAGCTCAGCTGATGCTGACAAACCTGCGTGATGCGTTTATAGGTGAATCAAGGTCACCAAACATAGTACCATTCCATATGTTAGGTATAGTTTCCTATTGTGTAATAGTAACTTTGTCTTTAAGACACGCCATTTTTACGATATTCGACCTCAAAAAATGTTGTGACCTTGAAATCAGGGTCAGAGGTCACTCAAGGTCATTGAAAGTGGCACCATTCGATAGATTGTTTATGGTTTCCTATTAGTGTTCTTTAGTAACTTTGCCCCTAAAACTCACCGTTTTTGAGATATTCGACTTCAAAAATGCCATGACCTTGCAAACCGGGTTAGGAGTTGATCAAGGTTATTGGAAATGTCACCATGTGCGATAGAGTGCATACGACTTCCTATTGATGTTTCATAGTAACCATGGCTCTATCTTGTGTCATTTCTGAGATATTCAATGTCGAAAAATGTCGTGACTTTGAAATTTGGGTAAGAGGTCACTCAAGGTCGTTGAAAGTGGTTCCATTCGGTAGATTGTGTATGGTTTCCCATTAGTGTTCTTTAGTAACTTTGTCCCTAAAATGCACCATTTTTGAGATATTCAACTTGTAAGTATACCGTGACCTTGAAACCCGGGTTGGGGGTCACTCGAGGTCATCGAAAATTATACCATTCGATCTGGCACCCAGGACTTCCTATTAACGTTCTATAGTAGTCAACGGCGTATCTCGCACCGTTTTCGAGATAAACGGCGATTTCCGTCGAAAATCGCACCCCCTGTGTATTTAACACCCCGCTGAAGGGGTTCCCCTTGGAATTTGGTATCGGTGCAGGAGTCAGAAGAAACTAGAATGATGGGGCTACCAGATGGTCGAAAAAGTTTTAAGATAGGTTTAGCCATTTTGATACAATACCGGCATGTGATTGACAAGACACCCAGCCAGCCACTTCGCCATAGCAAGTACGCGCTATGCATATCTGCGTCGTGCAGTAAAAACTATATACACTGCATAGTGGCGTTCATTTTTCTCACTGGACTGACATGAAACTCAGGAACAAGTCATTGGGGTGGCAGTCATGGGTAGTGTTGGGTGGTACCACAGTATTACCACAGCACTGCGGTACCATTCTTTGATGGTACCGGTACCAGTACCATGTAGTTCATGGCAATTTTGGTAGTGCAATATCACAGATACTGCAGTCTATCACACGGCATTAGCTCACAACAACTGAACATAGTAAACACCATTTGAATTACTGCATTTGAAACTATCAGCTTTGGATTATTTTGTTACGCAACTAAACAGAAAGGCCTGGAATCCACTCCTCTGATCATGTCACAGAATGCATCCATGGGCCACTTGTGTATTCACAGTCTACTCTTTACATATTGCCTACTGGTGTACAACAAAGTGACTCAGATTACTACTTATGTCAGTCTGTATTCAGTCCGTAATTTAACAGTATTACCAAGACAAAGACAGCCAACTGAAGTAACTAAGCTTCTGCAGTTACAGCAAAAATATTGCAACAGACATTCATACAAAACTAAGCATACACGGTCATGACAAATCCAACTTAAATGGCTTTCAGAGTGAGAACTTCATATGTAATTAAATATGGTGTTACTTATTCACCTACCTATGTGACTAGCTGCTTAATAAGTTACTTACTACTAATTGAACTGGCTTTTAGATGCAATTACAGTCTTACTTACATACTTACTTAATTAATTAATTTATTTAATTACTTACAATCAGCGGCCGTAAGTGCCATTGTACACCACTGTACAACTGAGTACTCTGGTATTTTCATAGTGCATATTGTGGCACAAAATCGTTGGTACTAGGGTTTTTTAGTACGTGTACCCCACATTTTTGCCAAATAAGGTAGAGAAATTGCACATTTTTATGACCGATGATGCATAACGCTATGCATTTTCATCCTGGATCAATGCAAAATTGGCAATATGATGAAGGCTGCATACTCCACATCATGCTTCAGCAATGATAGTGATTACTATCATGTGTATGTTAAGTGGAAGCAGTTGAAAGAGCACCAATTACTGAAGTAGGCTGATCTGCTGATGCATGAGTGAGAGACTCTGACCATGAGTGACAACTCATTTGTATTCAATGTAGACAGTCTTTACTCTACGGTATTTTTGACTATAAGTAACCGCATCTGTTCATTGTTACATACACATAGGGCGCTCCGGGAGTTTTTCCCCACCCTAACGCTAACCCTAACGCTAACCCTAACCCTAACCCTACAGGTGGGGAAAAACTCCCGGAGCGCCTACACATAGTGTGTCTCGTGATTATTAAAAACTGTTTTGTTGTCGCTGCAAGCTACCCATTTTTTCTTGTCATAAGGGGCAGCGTTACCCATTTTTCAGAGCTTGGTGGTAACACTACCCATTTCCAGAATGGGCTAAAAGAAACCCTGTTGGTACTACCCATCACCAGCTACCCTCATTCCGCATCGTGTGACGACGCTAATGCAGACAACTATTTGTCATGACAGCTTCCAGTCAGGACGTCCAATGCAAATATAAATATTACACTATTCGTACACAGACCTATAATAGTAAGATTAAATATAGCAATCAAAATAACACACCACATTCTGGTAAAACAGTGTCCGCTGGTTGCAACATTGTACAAACTTTGCTTCCCAGCAGGCAAGATTTATTCGATCATACAACGCTAATTACAAGACATTCTACGAAAATCGATTACATCGTCGTTTACAGAAGTAATTAGTCATGCGTTTTCTCTATTATGCAAATTACATAAACAAAAAAAAATTTCCCTTAACTACAAAATTTCACTACTTATGCTTTTGTTTCCGGTTACAAGTTGGAACTAAAATGAACAAATAATATGAAACCAGATAATTAAGAAGTAACTTTCTTTTCGTGTTCCGGACTTCCGGTGCTGCTTTTCGCGTACATCTTTTTTACCCTACTCAAAGACTTTACTTGCCGTACTGTAACAAATTATTATGCGGCCCTCCTCCCTAGGAGGGGGCCGCATTATGCGTCGCACTCTGTCTGTCCGTCTGTCTGTCCGTCCGTCCTGTTATCGTTACCGAGCGTCACGTCGCGCCACCTAGCGAATTACAATGACACACATGTACTTTACGGCACGCGCTGAGGGCCGCATATCGTACGGCCATCTCGGCCGCACAAATTCTTGTTTTTTTTCAGTAACAAGTAGAAAAGTTACTTTCTTATTGGAGAAATAACAAATTTCCTGTCTTAATGCACTCTTCTGAGAACTTCCTCATCAGTAACTTTTTTCAAACTACCGGTAGCTGATCTTTTCCATTTTTCTTCATATCCACATTTTAAAAGCTCGAATCTTCTGTTCGTCCGAGTCAACGTCCGTGTCTCTACTGCATATTGCTACACTCGACCAAGCATTTCATTATTCTGTTCTTTAGTTCCAGATTATTTTTACCAGCTAACAATTTTCACATTTCTTTATCTCCCATAAACACATCTTCGCCATCTCAATTCTGCTCCAATCTTTTGTGTGCTACATCAATCCTCTGATATTAAGCTACCTAATTATGGCTCACTTCTTCCAATTGTCAATCAACATAAATTTTTAATTTACTACTTCACTTTCGGCTTATGCATGCACGTCATCTAATACCCATCTTCGTCTTTTTTACATTAATCTTCATACCGAACTCTCTGGAGACCTTATTCGGGTTACCCGGTATCTATTATTCTTTGTAACCGTTTGTGTTTGCCACCACTGCCTTGTCTGATGGTATTAAAATATACGACCACCTACTGAAATTTCAGTGTCCAGATTATAGTTGCTTCTCTTGCTTCATCACAGATTAAATACAGCAATTGGGCCAATAATGTATTTGTACATGCAGTGGATAGACCGTCTCCAAATCGCGCGTAAGCTACATGTCTATATAATAGGTTCCAAATCAAATTCATTTGTAACAGAAGTAAAAAGGAACAGTAACAAGCTGGCCTACTTTTCAAAAATAACTTATCCAACACTGTTAAATGTTGAACATATCAGTTTAACTGAGTAAAAGTCTCGTCTTCAACGACTTATGGCACTATAGAAATTGTTATCAAATTATTATTATTAGCAAGTTTAATTGAAGTTGCAACTTGCAAGAACGACAACGTGTGAAAATTTTGAAATAACATTCACATATCATCGATTTAGGCTAGCTGGGACTTTAGAACTGTGACAGTGGCTTATATTAGTAGTCAACATTCAATTCTTAATTGGCGTAATGAATAGGATCCTCATAACTATGATCACGTAGGCACATACACAATACACTGTACACACCAGTGATGTAATCAAGACTTTTTTCAAGACCAAGATCAAGGTCAAGACCTTAATTTCAAGACCAAGACCAACACTTTAAAATTCTTTCAAGACCAAGACCAAGCCTAGTGTTCAAGACCAAGACCAAGACTTTGCATCTCAAGACTAAGACCAAGACCTTTTTGTGATGTATACTAGAGACCGACAGAAAAGCATTTTTCATTTTCGGCCGTAAACGAAAATGCCGAAGAAAATCAAATTCCATGTACGGCCGAAAATGAAACGAAAATAGACATTCATTTTCCGCCGAAAAACGAAAACGTAAGTCACCTGATAATATTAGTGTTTTTTTTTCTTTTTCACACATTCAGTCACCAAGTCAGCCCTACAATGCGCCGCCAATACCTCGTCCAGATTCGCCTTTTGCAGGTGGTCCTTGTTGACGGGCTTCCACTTTCCTCATGTACAGTGTACATAGATATACTTAAGGCGTTTTTCTAGATGACATTTCAACCCGTGAACAGTTTGCTTTCCTGGTTTATTGCTACAGAGTGAAAGAAATTTTCCACAATCTATGCACTGTGCTTTACTGGCGTCTGTGTGGCCTAACAAATAGCCTCCATTGTTAAATACCTCTCAACTGAGGATGTGGATGGAGCACAGAAGGTTCTCTTAAACAATAGCTTCCGAATGGCAAACTGCTTTTGTTGTCTCTCACAAAATGCCATGATGTGCCTTGCTCACTGCCGTCAAAAATTACAACAGAAGTCTTGAAAAACTGCAAGACCTTATCTTCAAGACAGAGACCAAGATCAAATGTTCAATACCAAGACCAAGACTTCATGATCCAAGACCAAGATTCATATTTGACCTCGAGGCGCCTCGAGACCAAGACCCTGGTCTCGAGGACTACATCACTGGTACACACCGTTGGCCTACGTACTTAAAAGTGTTAAAACCAAAATTCGTTATCTGTACCAATATTTAAAGCTGAGTGACTGTATGTGAGTGAGAGAGAATGAATTTGTTTGTTACCGATAAACTCGGCTCCCTTTCCCCACATATGATATAGGCCTATATTCTGAATCGGCCACGATCCCGGTAGTGCATAGATACATAAATTGTTTGCATTAATGTACTGTATGTTTATAAGTTTATTATTTGACTAAAGTTTCGAATCGACAGTCAGAAGTCACTTTACTTCAATCAATCGAGCTACAAAAGCAAACAAGAATCGAAAATTGACATTTAAAATAAGGAAAGCTATTTGTTAGAAGTAACAACTAACATGGACGTAGATTATTATTTATTTATTATGCATAAAAATGCAGCACAAAAATGCTCGAAAATAGCCCACCCGTTGGGTGTATTTGGGGCTAGTGCTACACTATGGACAGACTGTTAAAATTCACCAATGAAAACAAAACGTACGATTATTATGTTTTGCACAAAAATTTCACTATATATATGTGGCATACACAAAAATCTAGACTTCAAACTTTTTTATCCACTCAGGCTTTCACCGACTGATCTGACCTGCCGCCAGCGCCTCTGATGTTACGTCCATATGGCACTGTATAAATTCGATTATTATTATTATTATAACTGTGTTAACTTAACGTACAAAAATTGCTATTCAGTTATACAGTCTATGATACATAAATCTATGAAACTTGCAAAAAATGTTGCAATCACATAATTGTCTGACACATAATATTGTCTGACACAACTGTACTGTATTCAATGCAAAAGTTGATCAAGTCATATTACAGCTGTTCATTCACGATTTCGCATTCTTCAAAGACGATAAAATCGAACAGACACACTTTGCTGCTGCATAAAATCCCAAACAGTTGTACACAAGTGTCAGATGCATTAGGCCCTAATGCATGCAATATACAGAAAGAACTCTGTGGAGATTATCCACAACTAGTATAAAATGCGATTATACTCGTTAATACGCTATCAGCCTCCCAATAAAAGCAACCCTTACCCATCACAAACATTTATTCATGCACATTAGAAAACTGACATCTTTATTCTTTTCATTTCTTGACAGGAAAGGGCGGATTTACGTACACTTTCTAAGAAACAGCAGCCAAAACCCCACAAAAATTTCTTACAAACTCATTTAACTAATAAGTAATAAGCTGTTACTGTTAAATTACAAAGATTTAAGACTTTGGCCCTTGACCCAGGACAGTAACTTCAAACAGCCCCCACAAAAGGTATGGAAACAGGACCACAAATTCTTAAATCCGGCCATGATTTGGCAGATGTCAGCGCGTGAAACTAACATAATAGCAGCGTATTCATGCTGAACGGTTCCGTGCCTTCGCCACAGTCAGCGCCAAATGCAAGGCTCACATTGCAAAAACACGCCAGCTGTAAAAGCACGCAACGCAGCCAGTTCAGAACAGAAAGAGTCCAGATGCAGCAACAAGCAGCGCAACGAGTAACGAGCTTGTGGACGTCGTGCTCGCTCTGGAGATGCGACATCGCATACTTTCATATCTGTGACAACAGCAACAACTTGACATCATAA
>Ga0049107_10000398_pt1 | contig 12795 bp, 4 predicted proteins | sample WorMetilPIANOSA1_FD_61187 | JGI IMG/M metagenome (GOLD analysis project Ga0049107, IMG submission 61187) | Marine gutless worms symbiont microbial communities from Max Planck institute for Marine Microbiology, Germany - Olavius ilvae PIANOSA.1 | ecosystem: Host-associated > Annelida > Digestive...
ACGTTGACACCGGCGAAGTGCTTCTAAAGTAATATCACCGTTCATTATTTTTGCTGTTTTCGATGTGTCATTTCGCCGTTATAAGTTGTAGATAAACTACAGTTTTTTACATTTATTTGTTTAATGGCTGGTACCAGAACTGTGTCAAACCATTCTGGTTTTTACTGCAGAAAGAGATGATTGATTTGATGCTGGTGACAACCAGAATGCTGAAAAGTGCAAATTGTTTACACATAGCTCCAGTCAGATCACCTCCATCAGCATAGTAACTGAGCATGCCAACACTCATTTTTAGTGGCCAGATACCCTTCCTGCGGCCCAACAAGCAGAGTCAAAGCATTAAAGGCGACACGTTTAATAGCGGTATCATTAAGCAGTTACTAACAGTTATGCGATAACACATGGGGGAAGAGTGTATTTCTAGGGGTCAGCCACACGATTAACACCGTGACCAAAAATCAGCCATATCTTAGGGTCAGGAAAGCCTACTGCCTTCGAACATGATACATGGCTGGAGTATGATGAACTGCATCACTTTCTGCATGTGTGGTGACCTCTAAGCTGAAAGCTCTGGCTGGCTGTTTAAGTCACCACTTGCAAGGGGATTGGGGCATATTGTGGCGACCCACTACAGGATGCACAGCTTGTTAGTAAGTAAGTAAGTAAATTTGTATAGCGCCATGGTCGTAGAGAATCAGAGGCTTGTTTAGAATAAAATCCTATTTTCTTATTGTTGCTAGTGCTACTACATTCTGATTAAGTACCAAATGATGACAGTGGTGATTGTTAATAGCACTGAGTATTACTAATCACATAATATCAATAGTGGAATAATTTTATTGTCCTTGCAGAAATATACTGAGGACTGACTTTAGCACTATTCACGATGGTATTTCAAACTGGACTACAGCCTGCCTGTTATGTAAAGAACCACTTATATTGTTTGCTGCTTGTTGTGGATGCAGGTGCAGCATTGGAGCAGGTGAAGCATTTAGAGCAGCAGCTGGCTTATGAACAGCAGCAGCATCGTGAGATGAGTCAAGTACTTGAAGGAAAACTGTCGGTGTGTGAAGAGACTGTGACTCGATTGACCGAAGAAATCAAGAGCAAAGACTGCAACTTGTCAGAAATTAAGATGAGTGTGGAAGAAAGAGAGAAGCAACTTGCGACACAGAGAGAAGAATTTGAAGCCAAAAAGTTGCAGACTGTTAGTGATCTGGAAGCAGCAAATCAAACCATACAAACATTGGAAGTTGAGATTGGCAACAGAGACACAATGTTGCAGAGTATGCATCATGATGTTGAATACAAGGAGCTGAAGCTGTCAGAAGTGATGGCGAGCTATTCCGAAAGTCACCAACGTGCAGCTGATATGGAAGGCCAGCTTTCAGCTGGAGGTGAAGAAGTGGAAAGACTGAAACGTGAACTGGAAGTTAGCCATCAGCAGTTGCAGCAGGTACAGGCTGAAATAGAGAAATTCCACGAGGTCAGTGTTACAGTTGATGTCTTTCAACAACTGCAGCAACAGAATGCTAAACTGCAGTTTTCTGTAACCGAGCTGAAAGGGGAAACGGCAAGTTTGACAGCATCTCTTGACCAGTCCCAAATCGAGTGTCGACAGTTGAGAGCTGATTTGCATTCAACAAGCTTCAGTGATACTCAGCAGAAGGATGCAATTTCGTCGTTAGAAGCACAGCTTAAGGCCACCAATACACAGGCACAGGAAGAAATTTCACAATGGAAAGAAAAAATGTCGTCCGTTTCAGACCAGCTGAACTCTTGTATGGCTGAGCTTGAGCAGCTGAAAGATAGTCAGAGAATTGTTGCTGAAGAGAACGAATCACTGCAGGCTGCACTGGGTGGCAAAGACGACAAGCTAAGAACTTTGAATCTGCAGTTGGAAGCAAGTGAGGAGAGTGCTCACCATGTCAGAATGGAACTCGAAGCAGCCACCAGTGCTCGCCAAATGGCAATCGGAAAACTGGAGAGGCAGCTAGAGGAAAGTGAACTGCATGCACAGGAGGTGGAAGAAATGGTACGGGTCAAGGAGGGCCTTGCAACTGATGCAAAGGCTGAACTGGAAGTTGTGAGGAAGCAGCTGGAAGATATGACAAAGCAGGAGGCAGAGCGCCAACAGGTGTTTGAAGATCGAGAAACGCTTTTGTCAAACACGATTGCAACTCTTCACCAGCAGCTCGAGGAATCAGCTGCCAATGTCGAGTCTTTGAGAGCAAAATGCGAGGAAAACGATGGAGAGGTTCGGGCACTGATGGACAAGTTGGACGACCGCGAAACAAAGATTGCTTCACTCTCGGAGAACTTGAAAGAAGAAGAATTGCAGTTGGTTGCACTTGGTGAAGAACTGGAAACGTGCAAGGCCAGAGCCTTGGAGGACAAGATCTCGGCAGAGGCTGAGTGGCAGAAGATCGCTGACTCGAAGGATGCACAGATAACCACACTTACCGAGAGTGCTCGCGGACAGGAAACGCAGATGAAGAAGTATGTTGCTGTGATTAAGAAAGTGAAACAGCAGTTACAGGATGAGAAAACAAAGCGAGAAGATGTTGAGAAACAATCCAGCACGTCTCTTGATGACTCTTTTACATCTGCAGAAGCGTCTCCTGCTGCTGCTGCTGACGGTGCTGATAATGTTGCTCAACAGAGGATTACTGAACTGGAACAGGTGAACAAACAACTAATGCATGATATTTCATCACTTGAAAGTAGTAAATCTAGTGAATACGAAACTGCCATCACACAACTGAATGAGGATGTTGCAAGACTGAAGAGAGAAAATGAAACACTAAAGGGTGATATGGAAAATATGTCGGTTGAGATGAGGAAGGCTTCTGACTTTAGCGGTGCACATATGCAGGAACTGTCTACAGAACTCAGTCACTGGAAAAGCATCGCTGCAGATGTTGAACAGTTGAGAACAGAAATTTCCAGGTTAGAGTCGGAAAAATCGGATGCCATTGCCAAAGCTGAAGCTATGATGTCAGAAAGAACAATGCTGATAAGTGACATAGATGCAAAATCTGAGAATATAGAATGGTTAACGACTCAACTATCCGACGAGGTTGCAGAGAAGCAGTCTCTGAAGCATGAAATAAACTCCTATAAGGAGATGCAGACAAAAATGCAGAGTGAGTGTACAAACATGAATGATGAGAGAACTCGACTTGAACATCAGCTGGCAGTGACATGTGACACGTTACAACAGTTGTCTGATGATAATGCACAGTTGAGAACGACCTGCGAAACACTGAACCAAGAATTACAGTTGCTAAGAACTGAAGCTGACGCAGCCAGAGTCACGGCAGCTGACAGAGTTCGAGCAGAATATGAGGAAAAAGAAGCAGCGATTAAAGATATGCAGGTTGAAGTGGAAAAACTTCGCCAGGCCAGTGCAGATGGCAACCGGAAAAGTATTGAAGAGTATTCTGTGCTGGAAACTGAGAACTTGCGCCTTATGGAACAGTGCAGTACTTTATCAGAACATTTGGAAGAGAACCAGAACAGATATGAAGCAGTTATTACAAGTGCTGCTGAACAGGAAGGACAAGTAGCAAAGGAGACTGAAGTGTTATTGGGAAGACTAAAATTGGCTGAAGAAAAGAGCACTCTTTTGGAACAACGCTTGACAGAAGTGGAGTTTGATTGTGCCAAGAAGTCAGACTCATTTAAACAAATTCAAAGTGAATTGGAAAGTGATAAGCAGAGACTGGAAATGGAGGTAGAAAGGCTGACAGATATTGTATTGAAATCAGAAGGTACACTACAGCAGTTAGCTGCTGAGTTGGGTGAAGAAAGAGAAGAATTTTCTCTTCGTGAGAATGAACTGGAAGGCACCTCCGATGAACTACAGCTGGAAGTTGCCAGGCTTTCTCAGAAAGTTGAAACTGATACTGAGGAGTTGGAGCACTTCAGAAGCAGAAATAAGGAAATTGAGATGCAGTTGAACAGTTTAGCTAGTGACAGAGATTCGATTGAGAGAGAGAGAAATGAGTACTATGAACACAGTAGCAAACTTACGCAAGAATACGAGTTGTTAAGAACCGAATATGAAGAATTATATCAAGAGAAAGAGCAGCTGGTCAGAGAACTTCAGTCAAATCAAGACGTGGCAGAGAGAAAATATTCAGCATTGTCAGGTCAGTATGAGATGTTATCCACAGATATCAGCAACTACCAGGAACTAGTTGAGTCATTGCGTACTAAGAACTCTCAGTTGGAACAACAGCTACAGAAGACTTCTACTGATGATGCAAGCCTAATAATGGTAGCTAACAGTGAAAGGGAAAGAGTGGAACATGAAAGATTACTACGCAATGACGAACTAGAATCTCTGCATGTACGTGAGTCTGATTTGTTGGCAGAAATCAAAAGACTACAGTTGCAGATTGAGGAATATAGCAACACAGAAGAAGAGCTCTCCGAGTCACAGAGTAAACTTCTAGAGTTGCAGAGTCGTGTGTTTGCTCTCCAGACCGAGAATTACTCGCTGCAAAGACACGTTGGGGATCTGGAGCAGAGAGTGCAAGAACTTACGGTGATTGAATCGGAACAGTCGGCTTTACAAGAGCGCTATTTGGTCGCGCTGCAGGACAACAGCGCACTGATCAGACAGTCGAAAGAGATGTACGAGAAACTGCGAAGTTTCAACGAGCTGACAGAGAATTCCGACAGCCAGAGTGCTGCAGAGGTCTCGGCACTCCGAGCCGAAGTGGAAACGCTTCGAAGCAAGCGCGAGAGTGTGCTGCAGAAGGATCTTGAACTTGAACGGCTTCGTGCGGAACTTCTGGCACTGAAGGCCGTCGCACAGCGACAGACTACCGAGCTACAAGCCCTCCGGGCGTCTGCATATCGGCAGAGTTCTAGTGACGGATTTGAGAGTCGTGAATCGGTACATCTAGAATTGCCAGCTGTTGACCATTACCACGGTGCTGAACGTCAGCCAGAACTTGCATTGAATGAAGAAGCTGCCAGAGTTTATGTTGTACCAGTACATTCCTCACCCACAGCGCACAAGATAACATCTGTCGATAGGCCACATGAAGTCAGTCGTCTGAAGTCCCAGGTAACCAAACTACTCTTCAATGCTCTTACAGTTGTATATCGTTGATACGTATTCAAATAGATAGACTCTCGCTTAATGTTTGTATGATGTTGCATAAGTTATTTTAGTATTTGATAGTGTATAATTTACAGTTGAATTTGATGTGCTGCTACTGTGCATAACACTTATTGGCAGCAATGATAGTGTTATATTAGTTGATTGTTAATGTATTTGATTGGAATTTATCCTATTATTTTATGCTACTTTATATTTTTGTATAACTGGCATATTTTTCAAGAGATCACATTTAAGCCAGGTTCTTCACAGGTCTTCCAAAGAAGAAGGTTGGGGATTGCTGATGCATGATTTTTTAAGACTTTAGGCAGGATGCCCTTCCTGTCACCCAACCAGCAGTGTGGAAGCACTAAAGGAATGGAGGATTATGAACTCTACAATTGCTTTTGTAACTGTGAAGTGTTCATGCTGTTGTCAATGTGATTTGCACAAGTTCTTGTTCTTATTGCTTTTGACATATTTGCTATCAACATGGTTCATGTGTGATTTGTGCATTGTTGGTGTTATGCACTGATTTCAGGAAAAAAACAGGATCTACATAGCATACATAGTGGCGTAGCATAGTGGCGTAGTGTCGTAGCGAGTAGAGCCCAGTGTTTGTGGTATTGTAGCTTTGGCTGGTGTCTGGCCACCGGCCGAGGAATTGGACATCAGCGCCACTTGGTGGGCTTTATGGGCTCGGACAGACACTCGATATAGCACAGAAAATTTACCTGATTTGCACATGGGATAGCTTAAACTTGGATAGCTTTGTCAGTTTCGTTTAATTGACCTGTTTTTCCAAAGATTACTCGTGGTTAGGTTGAGTCATGCATTGGTCTTGTACAGAAGAACCGTTGGGGTTGAGATTTTTACAGGCCAGATGCCCTTCCTGTCACCAAAGCAACAGGTATATAAACTTGTTGTACAGTGAATGAGCTGAGTTGTACTTTCTATTCGTACTATTTTTGTCGACATCTGTGTATATCTGTAGCTAAGCAGCGTTGCCAGTTATGGTAGGCTTATGGCCTGCATGCATCGCTGAAAGTAGAATGGAATTTTGCATATTTCTGTTGATACAGTTGTCTGAGCTGAGAACAGAGCGAAACAGTTTGGCTGAGCGACTGAACGCTGCCGAGAAATCATCTGAGCATCAGCAGCAGGAGCTGGAGAGACAACTGCACAGCGTGGATCAGAACTTACAGCTGAGAGAACGTGACCTGATGCATGTGCATCAACAGTATCAGATACTCTATCAGCAGTTTATCCTGCTGCAGCAGCAGCAGTCTGCCAGTTCACACAGTGTAAGATTTCACTGAAATGATATTGACCGAATTCTAACTGCGATAAAAGTTGAAATATTACCCTGAAATTAGAAGGACTCGGAGGGGGCAAACTTCTACCAATACAGCTGATTGGTCTTGTAGAGAAGAACCGTTGGGGATTACACTGATAATTCCCTGACCATGGCAGTCATTTTATATGGAGTTGGATGCAAATTTCTTACAGTTGCATCTATCCTGCAGTAGTAAAAGTCTGTACTAACATATATAGCTTAGTATCTGTATGTGAACATGTTTGTTACCAGTAAACTCGGCTCTCTTACGGTCTGTCCCCGCATATAATACATATTCTGAATTGGCATGATCCACAGAGTGCATAGGTACTTAATACGTTTGCATTCACCGTACGTTTAGAAGTTATTCTCTGATGAAAGTTTCAAGTCAGTAGTCTGAAGTCATTTTACTTCAACTGCAGTATAAAGGCAGACAAGAAATGGAAATTGAAACCCAAAATACAGGGTGGGCCAGAATAAATTGCACAGTGTTTAGTGCGTCATAACTTTGAAACTGTGAGTTATTGAGTCACATGGTTTTCACCAAAAAGTTCAGAAATAAATTGGTAATTTACGAGAAAGGGGCAGTTTTAATATTACAATTAAAGATTCTTTGTTTAGTAGAAGAAGAAGAAGATTTTGCATAAACACTATATAGGTCTGTTGCGTGGGAGCTCATCCCCTTTTAGCACTGAGCCGGCAAGGGTTAAACCCAATTAACCCAGTATGACCCAGATCAGTCGGATGGCCGGCTCAATTTAACAGCCAGCGCCTTTAACTAACTGGGTCAGTATACCAGCAGTCCTGGTCGCAGGGGCTACCTTATGCAGAACTCGCCGTTTTCTTCCCTAGTGGTCGTAACCATCGCCAGTACTCATTGCGCCTACCCACGGCGGGATGGCCAGGCTGAGTTGGCCTGGGTGGCTGGTTATGTAGTGAGACAGTTTACCTGCCTGAAGGCAGGTAATCTAATTAACCCATCCCAATACTAACCGGGTTCAATGTAGAGCAACTGCGTTGATCGAGACCAACGCGTTACCGCTACACTAAACCGCCACTTAAAAGCTGGTAAATGAACTACAAAAACATCAATACTGGCAACTTTTTCAAGACAAAGCTTGACAGATATAAAATTTGCAACATGCAGATGACACAGAATTAACATAAATGATGCACAATGTGTCCATCTGGAGAATGATCGACCAACAGCCGTCACTTGTCAGTAGCATCATTGACCAGTTCTTACAGATCATGCCCCAGCAACAGTTCAGGACTTGTTTCAGATGGTCAGTGTCTTTCATCTTCTGACAATATGCCAGCTACTGAAGAAGACCTCAGATTGAGTAATCCATGGGATTTAGATCTGGTGAGGCAGGTGGTGGTTCGGTGAAATCAGGAACATTTGTCTGCAGGAAGGTCACTTTGAGTTTTGATCTTTACGATGGCACACCATCAATGTGACGTGTATTCACCTGCAGGTACTAAGCCAAAAAATATTTATCCCGTTTACCCTGATTTTGCACTGATTGATAGACAGTAGTCTTTGTCAAACATTGTGGTGCAACGTACACGATTCTACAGAGAATTGTTCAAAAAATGGTCAAGTGCAAAAGTTTGTGCAGTTTACTCTGGACCACCCTGTAAGTAACACTGTCTGATAGAATTAATACGATCGTAGGTATCTGTACTAACAAACGCGACTGTATGTTTGTTACCTGTAATCTCAGCACCCTTACACGCTCGATATAGCCTGCCTGTAAGGCAACATTTGAGGCTAGTTCCGTTAAAAAATTCCTGAAGCCGTATCGAGATCCAGATCAGCACCGGAATTAAGTGATGTGCACTGATGATAATGAGACATCCTACTCCTTATAAAATTTAGAATGCATTGACAACTTCACCATCACTTCCATCATCCTTAGCACCAATAAAAGCGGCTAACCCAGGTTCACCTGGAAAATGGCCATTAAAATGGTGAGAGTGAGAGATTTCTGTTCTATATTTGTTTCTGTGCTGTGCATCTTCTCAAGACCGGACCAAACTGTCTATAATTCTGTATTAGCTACACGTTGAACGTATGCCGTTGCGTCTGAGTTGTATTGTTCTTTTGCATGCTGACTACTGTTGCTGTGTTTATGATGGTGATGACAGTCAGTTTGAGATGGTAACAGTGATGACGTTGATGGTGAAAATCTCGCCTGTATATAAAGTGGCTTCTATGCACTTTTCTACCTTTTGATGTAGAGCAACCAAATTTGACAGGATAACCCCTTTCCCATGGGAGTGGTAATAATAATGTAATGTAATAATCAAATTTCTATAGCGCCATACGCGAGCTACCGAGGCGCTGGAAAGTGAGCCAGTTAGACGGTATAAAAACAGTTCTTATAAAGATGTGTCTTTAAGTGGTAACTTCCTTTGTTTTAGAGAGCCTTGGCAGCACTGCAAACTCCAGCTAGTTTACTATAAATCTCGCTTTTGTTGTTGTTGCAGCTTATACATTTGCTGTATTGTAGTGATGAAGCATGTCACGTGTTGATGATCGCATAATGTTTGCTGTGCTAACTGCAGGAGGCCACACAACAAGCAATTGCACATGGTGCTGATGTACAAGTTGCACCTGTGAATGTGACAGACAAGCAAAACTTTAATGTTGCCAATCAACAGTATGTTTTCATTGATTACCACTGTGCACATACGTTGATATATACCTGATAGATTGTGTGCGAGTGCTTGTTACACTGCGCGCTAGCTGTGGCGCAGTGTATTGTAATCGGTCCTGTCTGTGGGTGTGTGGGTGGGTCTGTTACCACGATAACTCGAAATTCCGTGCATCGTTCCCTACCAAACTGGGTTTGTAGGTAAAGGTACCGGTAGTGACTGTCTCCAGCTGATAAAATTTTGGCCGTCCCGCACCCCTGGGAAAGGGGTGTGGGTGTGTGGTGGGGTGAAAATTTTTGGCTGGGCCTTACTACAGCCAGCACGCAGTGTTTGCGTCTCCTCTGAGCGCTTTTTCATTCTTGCATTCTGAAAGTGTGGCAGTAAACAAGAAAAGTTAAACTTGGAGATTCAGTCATACAGTGTTAACTGATGATGGCTGAATCAGACACATTAACAGTGATTAGTAATGTGGACCGTGAAATGTGAGCTGGTGCTTGAAGATTCAAAATATAATTAATATTACGATGTTAGCATGCATCATAGATCTGATAACATCATAGATTGGCCAGGTTGCATAATTTACTGTTTATTGCACACTGACTTAGAGTACTGTACTTGTTCTGATGCTGTCCAGGGTTGCTGTGCTGGAGCAGAGGTGTCGTCTGCTGAGCACGGAGCTTGGTGAGTTGAGACAGAGCCTTGTAGCAGAGCAACAGCATCGGTCACACGCTGAAGACATGCTACGCCATGCACAGGAACAACTGCAGATACAGCAGCAGCTGACTGCTCGTACAGGTGAACAGGTGAGTCTGACGACTGCTACTACTGACTGCTTGCGCAGGTGAACCTAGTGTGACTGATTATGGTGGTGGTATGATTGCTTGCTGCACTGCTCGTCCAGTTGTCCATTGCTGTATGCATTTGGCAGTGTATGGCTAAAAATGCCACTCAGTTTCCAGGTCCGAGATTGTAACATGGAGCTGATTGTGAGTCATGACAGCAGTGCTACAGACTGTACTGTTACCCTTACCTTTTTGTACACAGAATAGCCGATGTCATTTATCTTACCTATATGCACTGTAGCCAATGAAGACTACTTTCAATCAATCAATCAATCACTTTAATAGCAACCTTGCGGCACGAGATCATCATCATCATCATATCATCATATCCGGTTTTGGTATTTAAGGTGCTGCGGTTGTGGAGAGAGTGGATAGCAAATGATATGCAGTTGAAATAATAGATAAAAACAGCAAACGAAACAAAGAATGTGCATAGGTGCTGGGAGAGATGTGTAGAGTGGGTTAGGAGTCACTGTGTTGGTTGGTAAAATTTGGTGTAGACCAAAGTTTATGAGTGAACAGTACTTTTTCGTGCGTAAATTGGGTCTTGTTTTCACGCTGTCAATACTGCTTGCTGTCTTTCATGTTCATCATTCTTCTGCATTAGTTGTCATCATCACACACGTGCACACATCACTTTGACCTAGGTCAGCTGGTTGCCCCTTGATCTCTGTTTGTTCATGTTCTGAGTGCCAAGTTTACAAGTAATATTGTTAGTACGAAGTTTTATGGGCCGGATGCCCGTCCTAGTGCCAACCAGCAGAAACACATTGGGCTTCACCTTTTCTACATCTACTACGACTCATGAAGTGGAAGGAGTGTCACTGCTTTTTGCATCAGCTCTCTAATGCCAGTATTCCAATCATCATCTTTATTTTCCCATCAGTGCTTTGACACTGTTGGTTGGGCGACAGGAAAGGCATCCGGCCTGTAGAACAACTGGCTGTTGGTTTGTTGATGGTGGCATTTTTGACTGGAGCTTTGCACGTCTTATAGCTCCAATTGTCACCACCACCTCCATCATCCTTAGCTCCGATAAAATCCAGAATGAAGACATTCCGGTACTGGCTAACCCAGGTCCACCTGGAAAATGACCGTTATAATGGAGAGAGAGAAAGAGAGAGATCATAATCATCTGGTGAGTAATGTGCAGATGGCATTGAGCCTTTTTGTCCAGTATTTGGTCAATCTGCATAATGGCAGCAAAATGTGTTTGTTTCATTGATAGCGAATTGTCAGTGAAGCTGATCTGCCAGCAGATGATGACATTCCAATTACGACTGCTCCACTGACAAGTAAGTAACTTTTCTCTTTTCTTACACACAATGCTAGTGCAGTAATTTATGTCAGCTGTGTTGACAGTGTTTTGCATATCAACACTAGGTCCATAAATGGTGCCACTTTTGTCTTTATGATAATTTCTGCAGATTTAGGCCAGTTTTAACCATTCTTTCACTGTAGAATTCAGAAATGAACTGTTGGTGAAGCTGAAATGTAATCTACCATACTCTGCAACATCGTGTCTCTGTTGCCAATCTCAACTTCCAATGTTTGTATGGTTCGTTTTGCTGCTTCCAGATCATTAACAGTCTGCAACTTTTTGGCTTCAAATTCTTCTCTCTGTGTCGCAAGTTGCTTTCAAATGTAACCTACCACCTCTCGTCAAATCTGCAAATGACTGCATTTCCTGGCAAAAAAATAGATGTTCAGCTGTATAGTTTTACAGCTTATCGCGGACAAGTCTGAGAAGTTGTATTGTTCACTGTGGATTTGGGATTTCTTTGCCATGGACTAGTTCGTAAGTCATGAAGGAGTGCATCCCGTCTAGTTGAAAACGTAATTTATACCAGAAAATAAGCAGTGGTGTCTAGTTGTTTGTAACAAGAGTGGTGATTATTCATTATAACAAATATGTGACTATCGTTATCGTTATTTAATAACATAAATACAGCTATATTTCTGAATAGTAGCATAGATTTCATTATTGACGTTCAGTGTTTTATTGCTAGATTATCGTGACTTTCGACAGATGTTCAAACACATGAACTACTGGTTACAGAATACCAGGTGAACTGTAACTTTGTTATATTGATACTCATTCTCTGTAACAACTGCAACCAGTGTGTCTCATGTTTCCACGTGAGCAGCAAAATTAGTTCAGTCTGTAGTTATTGTGTCAGAACTTGCATTGGGTCATTCACAAACTGCACACATATCAGTTATTATATTACTGCTGTTAATTATATTGAATAAAAATGGTCATTATTCATTATTCGGATCTTAATCAGTCACATAATGATTGCAGTTACTTCAATCAGTCCATTTATTATATCACAGTCAGATCATTATTTGTCTTTTATAACAATTTCTGCAAGTTCAGTTCTTATATCGACTGAGAGGAACTTCATTTATTTCTTAAATTTTCTGGTATAACTTTTACTACTCTTAATAGAAAGTTTAGCTTTCCTTATTAATTTATCTCATATTATAATTGGAGTAAATGCAAAGTTACTTTTACTGGGTGGCCCAACTAAAGTGAAGCCAACTTACATTATTTGTTTGTAAAATTTGAATGGATAGATAAAATTCAATGATTTTTGGTGAATGCAATAACAGTTCACTCACACACCTTAGGAAGCATAAAAATTTAATATTGTTCGTCAGATGGCGCCACAAAGGCTAGGTATTTTCGCCCTTGTTACATCTCTCATTTTACTTACTCACATAGGCCTATAATTTTACGTTTTCACAAACTTAAATAAAGTTCTTTGGTAAAATCGTCTGGTTTTGCTAGTATTTGTTAGTGTTTGCGTTTATAATAATATTTTGCGAATAACTACCTG
>Ga0049107_10000399_pt1 | contig 12790 bp, 6 predicted proteins | sample WorMetilPIANOSA1_FD_61187 | JGI IMG/M metagenome (GOLD analysis project Ga0049107, IMG submission 61187) | Marine gutless worms symbiont microbial communities from Max Planck institute for Marine Microbiology, Germany - Olavius ilvae PIANOSA.1 | ecosystem: Host-associated > Annelida > Digestive...
TTTCGGCGCTCGTGCTTTCGCCATTGCGGGCCCAACAGTTTGGAATTCTCTGCCTGACAGTTTGCGTGATCCAGCTGTTGGGCCTGATCAGTTTCGACGTGACTGGAAAACGCATCTGTTTGAGTGACACTGCGTCTCGTTTAGCGCATTAGCGGTGTTTTCGCGTAATGCGCTATACAAATCGACATTTTACTTACTTACTTACTTACTTACCCAGGCCGAAGACTGCGCATGATTTTCTTGGTTTATTGTATTGCTTCATTGTTTTATTGTGTATTTGTATTGTCTCCTGCCCCTGCGTGATATATTATCCTACTGTTATGGTGCAATATAGCCTATTTGTGCTGAAAGTGCCATTAAACCCCAAGCAAACAAACAATTTTGGACAGATAATAATATAGCACTGGATATAAAATAATAAGTACATTTGGTGCTGGCAGCGTCACTGTCACTCAGAATACCTGCTATCTAACTATGCCTACTGTCTTTCAATGTATCTAATGCCTATAGTTCAATCATTAATTAAGAAGTAAAGAAGTTTATTCGCATAAAAGCAGTACATATAGATAAACCACTTCTCTTGTGGTTTCTTATCACAACTATTAACTGAGGCTTGCTTCAGAAAACCTCCATAATCGTCTGACCTCACTGATTCGTCCCACTACCGTGACGTCACATGCCACGGTTTTGTAGTGATGCACATAGTATCCAAATTTCTCAGAATATTCATGCGTGCAAAAAAGCAAGCATTGAAGCAGCTGCAGCGCTATAAGGCAAAGTTATTTGAGCCAACCTCAATTAGTGGGCTTTACAGTCCAATGTCCTAGGCTAGAGCCAGCCCATTATGTGTATACACTGATGAAAATCTAGGTGGACATATCTACACAGTTACAGTAGTTCTATGTACTACGATTCAATTAAAATCTTTTTTTTTGCCAACAAATGAACAGATTCTTAATCTAATCAGCTAAAATACTCAGCATTGTATAATTACTGGTAGTTGGCAATTGCTAATATGATGTGTATTTACAGCTGCAGATGCAAGCATTGACCGTGGTCCAGAAAATGTTGGGGCACCAGTTGGTTCAAACATTCAGCTGAAATGCAGGCCTCATCACAGATCTTGTAAAGACGTGACGTGGGCAAGTGTTGATCAGTCTGGATTGCCTTCGATACTGTTTGCTAACAATGCAATGCATCAGGTGCATGGTGGCAGATACAGTGTAAATGTTTCTGTATTTGGAGAGTGTACACTGCACATCAGTCCGCTTGAGCTTTCAGATGCAGGAAGGTTCTCATGTATTGAAGCTATTGCGGGAGCAAAGGAGCAGCCCTCGAAGACTGCAACTGTAACTGTTGTTGGTATGTAGGTTTACTGGTTTTGGGAATGAATGTATTGTGTTCTTAGAGTTTTTAGCAGTGCTGTAAAAGTAATTATTTTTCCATAAAATTTCGAGTATAAAACATATTTGTGTGTAATACTGCTGGTTATTTTCACTGCCAGTCAATGGTGAAAATAATGTTCGTATGTATAATTCTCACCCCTGGCGTCCAACGATGTCATAAAAGAATGTTACAGTGTGAATGCATAAAGCAGTTGTTGACACATTACAGGTAATGTTAGTGTGATCGCCTGATGTATTCATTTTTACTCGCTTCATCGATCTCATCAAACTGATAGCCTCCAGCTCGATTGCCATGCACTTCCGACTGAGTTTCTGTGACTACGTATAGATATGAGTGACGTTTCTGACTCAGTTGTCAAGATTTTGCAGTAACGTAACCTGTTAGTGCAACAAAATTAATCACATATAAACAGTTTTCAAGCTGCAAAAAAATTAAAGTATAATTGCTGCACGCTGTTTTGAAGTTATTTCCATACATGGCTGCATGCAGGCACTGGAGTTGAAGAATGGACTTACTTTTTTTCCTCGCTGAATGTCGTAAAAGGCAACTAAACTAGGTTCTGTCTGTCTTACACCTTAGCACATTTTTGCTCTGTTGCTGTTTACTAGGGCCCCTTTTTATGTATCGTTAATTTGCATAAATGTAAAAAACTGTAGTTTATCTACAAGTTATAACGGCGAAATGACACATCGAAAACAGCAAAAATAATGAACGGTGATATTACTTTAGCAGCACTTTGCCACTGTCAACGTGTTTCTAAAGTAATACCACCGTTCATTATTTTTGCTGTTTTCGACGTGTCATTTCGCTGTTATAACTTGTAGATAAACTACAGTTTTTCACATTTATATTTGCTGTTTTATTACCACGATTTAAATATTGACAGCCGGTGTAACCACTGTACGGTTACGGTGAATAACTACCTTCTCACCCGTCCGTTTGTCTCTAGTCATTTTTGAGATGGCGACGGGAGACCTTAGGATAGGGATTTATGTTATGCCTAACTTTAAGAATTTCTAGTGGGTATAGATCACTGATTTATCCTTGTATAACAATCAGCATAGGAGGACATCGCCGATTAACTCGGAGCATCCACCAAATCTGTAGGCCGACAGATAATCGCTCACAAGCAAAGCGGCCGTCTGCCATTTTGAGTTTGCAAAATTTTGGTACTTTAATATGTGACCGTTCTTGGAACCAAATTATGCAGCGGCACACCACATTTCATTGAAATAGGATGATATCTGCAGCTGAGATATAGTGATGAAACCATTTTCAAAATTGTGGTGGTCCGCCATCTTAAATTTTGGTATTTTGGTCACGTGACCTGTGTCTGAACGTAATTCTGCTTCTTCGTATTAAATTTCGCGTTAATCGGACAATAATTTGTTGAGATATAGCCAAAAACGATTTTTAATATGCCGGCCGTCTGCCATTTTGATTGGCAAAATTTTGATACTTTGTCATGTGACCATCCTTAGAACCAAAATCTGCAGGGGTACACCAAATTTCATTGAAATCGGATGATCCGCGGCTAAGATATGGTGATGAAACCATTTTCAAAATGGTGACCGTCCGCCATTTTGAATTTTCGAAAATTGCTACTTTCATCACGTGACATGTGTCAAGAGCATGGTTCTACTTGTACATACCAAATATCGTGTCAATCGGACAATAACTCGTGCAGATGTAGCCAAAAGACGATTTTCAATATGGCGACTGTCTGCCATTTTGAATGTCATATTTTTGTAAATCAGCATGTGACCGATCTAGGAACCAAAATTTGAGTCTGCACACCAAATTTCATCGAAATTGGATGATTCCCGGCTGAGATATAGCGATAAAACCATTTTCAAAATGGCGGCGGTCCGCCATCTTGAATTTTCAAAATTTGGTATTTTGGTCATGTGACCTGTGTCTGAACGTGATTCTACTTCTTCACACAAAATTTTGCGTTAATCGGACAATAAATCGTGGAGATATAGCCAAAAGACGATTTTCAATATGGCGGCCGTCCGCCATTTTGAATTTGCAATATTTTGATACTTTGTGACATAACCGTCCTTAGAACCAAAATATGCAGCGCTACACCAAATTTCATTGAAATCTGATGATCCGCGGCTGAGATATAGCGAAAAAATCAATTTCAAAATGGCGGCCGTCCGCCATCTTGAATTTTCAAAATTTGGTATTTTGGTCACGTGACTGTGTCTAAATGTGATTCTGCTTCTTCGTACAAAATTTCGTGTTAATCGGACAATAAATCGTGGAGATATAGCACTATTTCACGTTCTTAACATTGTGTCAAATTTTCAAGGTTTAGTAGTTTCTGATATACTTGGACTTTCATATTTCATCATTTTGGCTTGAAATTGCTATTTTGGGGCAAAATTTGACATTTTTGGGGTAAAAAGGGGTCCAATGTTAAAATTAAATATTTTAACCCCCAAAAGGCACATCCTTGCGTGATTCCGTGCATTTTGAGCCATCACACGTCAAAATCGGTCAAAGGGTTTGATCTCTGCTCGTGCCTCAGAAAATAAAATAAAATAAAAAAGTCACAAGAAAGTGACATTTCACCTATTTGCTCAGAAGTCCCCCGTAAACGGATTTTTACCAAACTTGGAACGAACGTTCCCCTCGTGAATGTAATCAACTGTGACAAATGACAATGTGTTAAAGGGTTTAAATTTTACACGAGGTCAAAATTCCAATTTTTCCCATAGGAATCTGACGTTTCCGTTATAACAGTGCTGCTCTACCGCGCAGCCTGTGATTGGTATGTGTTCCCTCTTTTGGTTGTTCTGATAATTTGTCAATGCTTGCCAAGTGATTGTGTAGAAAGACTTCTCTGAGGAAGCCTAATCATGTCAAGGGGTTTTTCTCCACAAAGCCCAGACTGAAGAGCGTTTATGACTTTTTTGGTTTATTGTATTGTTTCATTGTTTAATTGTGTGATTGTTTTGTCCCCTTGCCAACATACCGGGTTGGCCAAAAAACCGGGGCCACTTTGTTTTACGGCTTGTAACTTTAGAAATATTGATGAGATCTGCATCGAACTTGGCACAAGTCAACGTCATTTCATTCTTAACATTAAATCGTAATTTATTTGAATCAAGTTTGGAAAATAAAGTGGCGCCATCTAGCGAATGATTGCGGAAGTAATGCACCGCGTTTCTCGCAGCGTGAGAACGTGCAGTTCATTGAGCCAAACATATGGCCAGGCGCGGTTCTAGCCCTAAAATTCTAGGGGATCCTGGCCCTATGTCAGTGATAAAAAAACGGGAAAACCTTCAAAAATCTGGGGGCCCAGCCACAAACTGGGGGGCCTGGGCCCCCTGGCCCCAGCGTAGAACCGCGCCTGCATATGGCCACCGAATAGCTCGGATTCGAACCCGGTTGATTATGCCATCTGGGGTGCCCTTCAGCAGACAGTCTACTATCGTCAAAGTTTCGTCTCAGTTGACGAACTGAAACGAACGATTGTCGAGGCATGGCAGAAACTACCGCAATCGTTCATCGACAAGAGCGTCGGTGAATGGCATCGTCGTCTCGAGTGACTGCGTGTTGCAACAGCCGGCGGACACATTGAACTCATGTTCAACTGACGTAAAATGTTGATTTTGTGTACCTCTTTTGTTTGTGGGTGTGTTTTGTTCGGTTATTTGATGTAATAAAAGAACAAACTATTGCCATTCGTCACTTATTATGGTTATTGTCATTCGCTAGATGGCGCCACTTTATTTTCCAAAGTTGATTCAAATAAATTACGGATTAATGTTAAGAATAAAATGGCTTTGATTGATGCCAAATTTGATGCAGATCTTGTCAATATTTCCGAAGTTACAAGCCGTAAAACAAAGTGGCCCCAGTTTTTTTGGGCCTACCCTGTAATGTATTTCATACCCCTGTGGCATGATATAGCCAGTTTGTGCTCAAAGTGCCGTTAAACACCAATGAACCAAGCCAAACCTTTCCATAAATGACATGTTGTGTAGCTTACTTTCGAACTGTCAAACTATGATACTCCTGTTATATTACCCGTGTGACGCTATGCTAGTGCGGTCTTTGCTATGGCAACGTGTCTGTCCATCCGTCTGTCTGTCACAGCCAGTTTTGTGTCTAAATGACTAAACCTATCTTAAAACTTTTTCAACCATCTGGTAGCCCCATCATTTAAGCTTTTGGGACCCCTTGTGCCGATACTAAATAACAAGGGGAACCCCTTCATTGGGGGCATTAAATACACGGGGGTTGGAAAATTTGGCAAATTTCGACGGAAATCGCCGTTTATCTTGCAAACGGTGTGAGATAGGCTGATGTTTACTATGGAACGTTAATAGGAAGTCATGGGTGCCGGATTGAATGATATCATTTTCAATGACCGTAAGTGAACCCTATCTGGGTTTCATGGTCACTGTATACTTACAAGTCAAATATCTCAAAAACAGTGCATTTTAGGGACAAAGTTACTAAAGAACACTAATAGGAAACCATACACAATCTACCGAATGGTGCCACTTTCAATGACCTTGAGTGACCTCTGACCCCGATTTCAAGGTCGCAACATTTTTCAACATTGAATATCTCGGAAACGACAGGAGATAGAGCCATAGTTACTATGGAACGTCAATAGGAAGTCGTATGCACTCTATCGAATGGTGACATTTACGATGACCTTGACGGACCCCTAACCATTTTTCAAGGTCACTGCATTTTTGAAGTCGAATATCTCAAATATCTTGCATTTCATGGACAGACTTTCTTTAGAATGCTAATAGAAAACCACACCCAATCTGTATTATATGTATGTGTTAGGTAGTTATTATTATTATTATACAAAGTTCGGAGCACGTCCACTCTGGTTTATCTACACTGCCAAATAGCAGAACACGCTTGCAGCTGAACTTTATGTTCAGCTGCCATTTTGATGCTGGGACAAACCGTTTACATGAGAACTGACTTCCCTACGCGTGCTTTCCGGTCTTCAGCACCGATTGTCTGGAACTCGCTGCCACATACAGTTCTCATCAGTGATTCTGTGACTGTTTTTAAATGTGGACTTAAAACTTTTCTATTCAGACTTTTACTGAACACTGATCCGACCTGCTGCCAGCGCCTCTGAAGTTACGACCGTATGGCGCTATAGAACTTTGATTATGATTATTATTATTATTATTATAGAATGGTACCACTTTCAATGACCTTGAGTGACATCTGACCCGGATTTCAAGGTCACACATTTTTTAAAGTCTAATATCGGGAAAAGACAAAGTTACTACTGCACGAGATGAAAAATACCTAACATATGGAATGGTACTATGTTTGGTGACCTTGACTGACCTCTTAGTGCATAGCACGGGTTTGTCAGCATCAGCTGAGCTTCTTGTTTTATTAAAGTGTTAGCTAAATAAATTTTGTGATAGTAGATCAACATTTACAGGTGAGGTAATTATTAACACTGGTTGATATTTCAATGAGTTGCTCAAAATTTAAACATGAACGTTAGCTACTGCAAACAGATCTCGCATCAGCATTTGTGTCATAGAGTTTTTACCCGCGCGACGCTCTGCTAGTGCGGTCTTTGCCGTCGAAAGATGTCTGTCTGTCTGTCACACGTCGGTATTGTGTCTAAACGGCTAAACTTATCTTAAAACTTTGTAGACCATCTGGTAGTGCCATCATTCTAGTTTTTGGCTGCTTGTGCTGATACCTAATTCCAAGGGGAACCCCATGAGCTGGGGCACAAAATACATGGGGGTGGAAAAAATTTGCGATTTTCAACAGAAATCGCTGTCTATCTCGGAAACAGTGCGAGATAGGCCCATGTTTACTATGGAATGTTAATAGGAAGTCATAAGTGACGTATCGATACGTGTCGGTTTCCGATAACCTGGTGATTGACCTTTGACCCTGATTTCAAGGTCACGACATTTTTAAAGTCAAATATATCAAAAACGGTGCGTTTTAGGGACAAAGTTACTACAGAACACTAATAGGAAACCATAACCAGCCTATCAAATTGTACCACTTTCAATGACTTCAGTAACCCCTGCCCCAGATTTCAAGGTCACGGCATTTTTTGATATTGAATATCTCAGAAACGACATGAGGTAGAGGCATAGTTACTATAGAATGTCAATAGGAAGTCAAATGCTCCATCGAATGGTGATATTTCCAGTGACCTTGATGGACCTCTAACCCAGTTTACAAGGTCACAGCATATTTGAAGTCAAATATCTTGTATGGACAACGTCTTAGGGACAACGTTTCTATGGATCACTAATACCTAATGTGTCCAATGATACCAATTTCTATGACCTTGAGTGACCTGTGTCCTGGATTTCAAGGTCACGACATTTTTGAAGTCGAATATTGGAAAAATGAAACGTTAGTTACTATAGCACACTAATAGGAAACCATACCTAACATCGAATGGTACCATGCTTGGTGACATTGACTGACCTCTAAAGGTGTCGCATGGGTTTGTCAACATCAGCTGAGCTTCTTGTTTTGGACAAGCGGTGGTGCAGTCAACCCTGTAAAAATTGTAAAAAAAATTCATCTTGTATAGTTTGATCACGATGCAAAATTTGATTACTTTTTCTTATACCATCTACATGCTAAGCCCTGCCCCTGTGATTGTGGCATAGCTGACCCCTAGAAACAGCTTTGCGCCCACATGTGTTAATGTGTTACCTTGCCAAATTTGGTCACTCTGTGTCAAACCATATGCTTGTGTGCATTGAGGCTACCAAAAATTTGGGGGATGCTAAGGCCTTGTCCCTTGGGAGGAGGGGTGTGGCTGACCCCTAGAAATACGCCCCTGCAAGCATTAGTGTGCTATAGTAACTAACATACAATTTTTTCAATATTCGACTTCAAAAATGTTGCGACCTTGAAATCCTGGACACAGGTCACTCAAGGTCATAGAAATTGGTACCATTGGACAGATTAGGTATGGTTTCCCTTTGCCCCTGCAAGCATGTGTTCTATTGCAAAATTTGGTAATTCTAGGTCATATGATACAAACGTAATTATAGAGATCTGCTGAAAAAAATTACTTTTTTGCATCTCGCCTTACGAGGTCACTAGAAGTGACGTGGATCGATTGGCTACCTATGACTTCTTATTTGTAGTCATAGTAACCCATGGGCTTATCTCATATCTTTAAACCTATTTGATCAGGAAATGGGTGTACCACAAGGCAGTATATTATCAGTAACCTTATTTGGTCTTAAAATCAATTCAATAATAAAAGCTATTTCTCCTGGTGTCGAATGCTCCTTATATGGTGATGATTTCCTCATTTGTTACCGCTCAAAACATATCAACATTATAGAACGGCATTTACAGCAATGCCTCAACAAACTATCTCACTGGGCCGACACCAATGGATTTAAATTCTCTTCCTCCAAAACAGTCTGCATACATTTCTGTAGATTACGTAAGCTACTCCCAGACCCTCAGCTTTTCCTCAATGGTGAACCAGTTCCCGTCGTGGAGGAAACAAAATTCCTTGGCATCATCTTCGACCCTAAACTATCCTCCCTTCCTCGCATACGGCATTTGAAGGATAAATGTGTCAAGGCATTAAACCTACTCCGTGTTTTAGCTCATATCTCTTGGGAGCTGACCAGGAGACTGCTACATCTTTACAGATCCCTAATAAGATCCAAACTTGATTACGGCTGTGTTGTTTATGGATCTGCCAGACCATCTTACTTACGTATGCTTGATCCTATACAGAACCATGCCCTTCGGCTATGCCTCGGTGCTTTTAGAACCTCACCATGCTCCAGTCTTAAGTGTTGAAGCTAACGAACCTCCACTCAACCTTAGACGGCAGAAGCTCAGTCTGCAATATGCTTTAAGACTAAGCACCAACTACCAGAACCCTGCATACAACGTCGTCTTTAGTGCAAAATTTGGCAGGTTTTTCAGAACAAACCCAATCAGATTCCTCCACTTGGCATTCGTGTATCATCTAATCTTCATGCAGTTGGATTCAGAAAGAAATCTATTGCACAATCAACCATCATAGCTCCTCCTCCGTGGCTAATCAGCCACCCTGTGGTTGATCTCAGACTTTACTGCTCGGACAAAGATATTACTCCTCCAGAAATTTTCAAAAATCGTTTTTATGAACTGTGTCGCAGCTACAGTAATTACTATCGCATCTACACAGATGGTTCCAAAAGTGATGACAGGGTAGGTGCGGCTGTTGTTCACAGAAATAAAACCAGGTGTGTTCGACTGCCGAACACTGCAAGCATCTTTAGGGCTGAGCTGTACACTCTTCTGCTCGCTATAGAGGTTGTTCGCCGCTCAAAGGAAAAAAAATTGGGATCTTTTCAGACTCATATGTCCAGTCTTCAAGCAATTAGTGGCTTCAGTATTGAACTAGACCTTGTCCAAAGGATTATAAAGGACTATTCTACACTCTCAAAAAGTGGTAAAACAATAGTTCTATGCTGGATCCCTAGTCACGTTGGTATTTCTGGTAATGAAAAAGTGGACACGGCAGCGAAATCTGCCCTCTCTGAGTGTAACCCCCATGAAAATTCCAGCTGCTGATCTTGTTCCTCGTGTTACTATGTTGATTTCAGAAAAGTGGCAGCAATTTTGGAACAGCTGCACAGGAAACAAATTACAAGCTATCAGACCAACCGTTGGTAGCCAGCTACAGAAATCATCTATATCACGTCGGGATGAAGTAGTCATTAACAGACTCAGGATTGGTCATACACGATGCACACATTCTTATCTGTTGTCAGGTGCAGACCAACCTGAGTGCACGACTTGTTAAGTGTCCACTCACTGTCAATCACATCCTTGTTGAGTGGTGTGATTTTAACGATATTTGCAACAAATATTGCATTGCTTCCTCTGTGGAGGAATTACTCAAACTGTAGACGTAGGTAACCTCCTTGATTTTATCAAAGAAACTCCTTTTTACAACAAGTTATGATGTGTATTTACACTTTTATAGTAGCTATTTAGCTTTAATCTAATTATGCTCTTAACACCATTGCTAATTTGTACTTATTTATTTTTTAATTTGTAGCTAGCTATAATTTCTGTCATGTACACCATAAATGGCACTGAATGGCCTTATATGTACTGAAGTGCCGTTAAGAATCTACTCACTCACTCATCTCATATCTTTCCAAGATAAATGGCGATGACTTCAAAAAATGTCATGACATTGAAATCTGGGTCAGAAGTCACTCAAGGTCATTGGACCGACACAGATTGATCTGCAACGTATGATTTCCTATTAACGTTACATAGCAACCAAGGCCCTATGTCGTACTGTTTCCGACATAAATGGTGATTTCAGTCGAAAATCACAAAAATTTCCCACCCTTGTGTATTGTGTGCCACCACTGATTCTTGGAATTTGGAATCAGTGCTGGGGATAAAAAAACTGCAATGCTTTGTCTATCTGGCCGAGAAAGAAGTTTAACGATATTTTCAGCCGTGTGGATACAATACACCAGCATGCCAGATGGATGGACACCCGATGACAGCAAAGACCACGCTTACATATAGCGTCACGCAGTAAAAACTGAATCTTCCCACCCATGTAGTTCATCCCCCACAAAGGGGGTTCTAATGGAATTATGTAATGGGGTGAGTGAGTTAGTAGGGTTTAACGTCCCCATCAACACATTATAGGTCATTTCGGAGACGAGTCTTTCCAGTCAATCACTTGCACTGGTACTGACAAAATTATATGCGTTGGGGCTAAAAAAAACTAGAAATGATGCCCCTACTAGAACGTTCAAAAACTGTATATGCATTCATCTAGACACTATACCGGCATTGGACAGAGAGACAGATAGACAGATGGAATTGGTAAAACAGTATTGTGCTCTGCGTGCATAGCAAGCTGATGCACCGTAGAAAGGTGGACATATTTTCAGGCACAAAGTGGATAAATAGCTGCCATGGCTGGGTGGTTTGATGCAGGGGATTCCCACTGGATGTATGCAAGTTCAGTTACCACTGTCCCACGTGAGTCATCCTTGGCTAACATTCATTCCATGCTGTAGTGAAAGTCTGAGCCTTTAGTGTTGAGTAAGTATATCAGTCATATAATGTCGTCATGTGGCATTTGCATTGTGGGTTGTTACAGAAGGCGTTGTTTTTGTTTTAGGCTCAAATCCACGGCTGGAGATGAATGCAACTGTTGATGATATTGTTGATGGCCAGTCAGTGACATTAACATGTTCACTGAATAGATTTCGAACATTTGTCAGCAGCCCAGAGAGCATACACGTGAGAATAGATCATCCTGGAGCTGAAGAGATTGATTCTGACATAACGAGAAACCAAAATGAAATCAGATATGTTGTTACCGTGAAAGCCAAGAGTTCTGAGCACAGTGAGCGTCCTACACCATTTGGTCCAGTTCAGTGTAAAGTTATCTTTGGAGCAGTAAATGATGCGCAAGTGGCAGACAGTTTTGCACGAAATCCAGTACAGTTTACCTCTAATGAAATCTCTGCATCAACCATTCTACGTAAGTATCTCAACAATTCTCTCATAATTTAGATTACTAAGGTTGTGAAACTACATTTTTGGAAACCGATGTTCAACTTATTGCAGTGTGGCGGCCAGGATTCAAACCTGCGACCTGTTGATCACAAGTCCGGCTCCGGCTCCCTAACCACTCGGCCACTGAGCCACACTCATTTACACACACAGTGAGGGTCAATGACGTCGTACAATGAACCAATTGTCGGTTAATAACCAAACATTATTAACTGACAATTGGTTCCTTGTACGACGTCATTGACCCACCACTCATCCATATGTGCCACCACCAGTGTCTGTGTGCTAATTGACTGAATATATTGACAGGCCTAGCATCTCAGCCATTTAACTACTTCAACAGTCAGTGTTCATCGGTTAGCAGGACTACAGTGGTTAGCTGGCGGGGAGGTTGAAGGCTAAGTAAGACAAGCTGCACTGGTCACATCGTCTGTGCTAACGCCGGAGCCAGGGAGAGACACAGAGAGATGAGGCGTGCAGCAGCCAGCATCACGCCTGCTTGTATCATCTCTGTAGATTGTGTCCTTGTCTATCTATGTGTGGTCTACATGGACTGGTATCTGTACAAGTTAATCACAGGTAATGCACCTGACTGAAGCTTCATCCACAGGTCTCCTCTCCTGAAATGCACCCGCCCTTACCACAGTCCTTACCTTACCTTACCTTACCATACGGGGAAGACGTTTTACCGCCTAGCGCTGACGCCTCTAACGGGCCCAATGCGCATCCCCGAATTAACCGTAAGGTTACAAAATCCCCAAGTGCAATACTCACCTGGGTCCATACCAATACCTGGAACCATCCCCCTCCCTAGAGGGGGCCT
>Ga0049107_10000400_pt1 | contig 12789 bp, 7 predicted proteins | sample WorMetilPIANOSA1_FD_61187 | JGI IMG/M metagenome (GOLD analysis project Ga0049107, IMG submission 61187) | Marine gutless worms symbiont microbial communities from Max Planck institute for Marine Microbiology, Germany - Olavius ilvae PIANOSA.1 | ecosystem: Host-associated > Annelida > Digestive...
GGATATTGGTTGTTATTTCCTTTTTTCTTTTTTTCTAGTTAAGTTAATTAAGTATTTGTATTTTATTTTGGTTGTTTGGTTGAATTTGTACTACCATTATTGGTGAAATAAAGATGATCAAATTTGGTAGCAAACCGAGCGCATCGCATCGCGATGACACTTGTGGTGTGTACACCCTAAGTCAAATTGTCAGAGCACGCACATAGGATACACAAAATAACCCTCCCCTGAAGCCCAGCCCCTAAGTTGGGGTCCTCAAAATGCAATCTCTTCGTCCCTGTTTCGTAGGCTGCCGACGCTGACAACTTCGTCCAGAACTGTCTACAATTTTTGCTGACAGACAGACACACTACATTTACGTCGTGTAGCTGCGCCGTTGATGGAGTGTAACAAGCACGGTGAATGTTGGATATGTGGTACAGTAAGTCGCTGTGTGGTTGATATGGTACAGCGCTGCTATATCGACTTGCTGAGCGGACTGCTAGTTCAATGCCGGTGAAGATGGGACAGAAACTGTCCGGTGGGATGAAAACGTTACTTCGTGACTCATCGGCGCATTCGCCAGGTGCGCCCTATCAGCGACGTCTGACGAACGGTCGTCACGCCGCCTACGACTCCGACTTGGACAAAACCGCCCGTCTTGACTCACTACTGTCACGACCGCCCGCCGACAAGGAGGAGCAGCTGAAACACTCGTGGAATCCAGACGACCGGTCGCTCAACATCTTCCTCAAGGACGACGACGACGGTCTGACGCTACATCGACACCCGGTGGCGCAGAGCACTGACGGTGTTCGCGGCAGGGTCGGGCACACACGTGGTCTGCATGTCTGGGAGCTGCGCTGGGAGCGGCGGTATCGAGGAACCCACGCGGTGGTGGGTGTGGCTACCACTGGCACACCGCTCCACTGCACCGGCTACCGGTCGCTGATCGGCAGTACGGAGGACTCGTGGGGCTGGGACCTGTGTCGTAACAGACTGTGTCATTCCGGCAGCATCAAACACGACACTGTCTACCCGACTCCGGCCGCCCTGTCTCGTCTCAACGACTCCGGCGACTACCAGGCGCCTGAGACGATATTCGTCGTCCTGGACATGGATGAAGGAACGCTGGGCTTCGTCGCTGAGGGCCGCTACCTCGGCACGGCATTCAGAGGACTCAAGGGGCGTCAGTTGTACCCAGTCGTCAGCGCCGTCTGGGGTCATTGTGAGATCACCATGAAGTACATCGGCGGTCTTGATCGTGAGTTCTTCATTCTGCTTCTTCGCATCATCACTATTATCATTAGTGTCATAAGTGCAGAAGTGAACAAGCTGTGCGCGAGGCCGCCACAATATGTCCGCCCCTGCAAGTTGACCTTTGACCTGTTGACCTTGAAAGTGGTGTCCTAGTCGCGTGTGACGTGGCCTACCTCTGTGCCAATTTTAGTCTTCCTGGGCCTCTCTGTTCTCGACTTATGCCCGATGTACGCGACAGACAGACGTCAGACGCGTATAGGCCTAATCGCTTAATGCCCCCGGCCACAGGGGCGGGGGCATAATAAACTGCCGTGTGACGGTGAGTGAGCGAGTTAGTTAATTTATACCAGACGCACTACGGCAATAGTCACTAGCGCGTTGCGGTTTTAGCAGCCATAAAAGATGAGTTTCAACCAGTTGTTTCCTGAATTCTTCGGGTTCGGTGTCAGGCGGGCACAGGGCAGCACTGGTCCGTGAGACGTGGGCGTACCAAATTCCATATATTCCAAATTCATAATTTCTAGTGAGAGGAGAGGCGTGGGTGTGGGAAAGTGACAGTAGTACGTAGGAGTAACCGTATAAGCCTGCAAATACAAAGGTTCATTCATTCGTTGCCAGACCATACGTAGTGCAATAAAAACGCGGATCAGCTTGAACGAAGTGTAGAAACATTGCATAACTACCTACACCATGTCTCAAAAAGTAGACATCTGTTATTTTTACAATAACTTCGGCAAATGTGGGCCAGTTTTCATATTATTCACCATTAAATTTAGAAAGGAACTGTGGAAGAAGCTAAATACCACCTGCCCTCAAATCTGTTACCGCACTACCGTGCGAAAAATTAGTGTTATATGTTTCACTGCTTTACAGCAAGTTCACTTGATCAAATCAAAGTGATGCAGAGACGTTTTATTGCAGTAAACGTCCACGGAGGATGCTAATTTCTTGTTTGTTTATGCAGATTATTTACAACATTGTTCAAAATATCCGCCACAGACAAGTGTGCATACTTTGTGTCGTGTACGCAACTGGTCAATAGATGCGTCCATTCTGCATTGTTTAATGCTATGCTATGCCGAAAGTTTATTTGCATACCTGAATTGCACGACAAACGCAACAAACAGAATATCGGGATGATGTCATAATAACGTCAGCACCAGAGGAAAAATAGAAATAACTAAATAAAACTCATGTAACAGATGTCACCTGACATTTAGCAGATTATTCTTGGTAATATAAATGTGAAGTTGTATACAGCTGCTTACTTATTTTGAGCAAGGTATTGCAGCAACAGATATGAGGGGAAGTGGTAGTTTTTATTTCAGCTTCTTGCGCAGTTTATTTTTGACTTCAGCAGTGAAAAATTTAACGAATGTTGGTCTTCCTTTGCCGAACTTATCGTAAAAATACAGTAACAGTGGTCTAGTTTTTTCGAGGCACTGGGTATTACTTTTGTTTTTTTTTGTTTCAACGGCATATTTTCCGGTATTACTCAGAGTTAGGCTAAGTCTCCGAAAGGAGGACTTTCGGCGATTGCCAGAGCTGGTTTTTACGGACGCCCTTTTGTTGCTTAATCGACAGTGTTAAGGCACTGAACGGGAATGTTACGCCGCACGCAGCACTCAAGTGCAAATGCCGAAGACGTAGCCTCCGTGATTGGTCGTTCATTGGTCACGTGTGTGATCAATGAACACAGTACGGAATGCTACTAAAAGCTGAAATGGTAACTGAAACATGCAGTAGGCTACGGCAACTGTGAGCCTGTGTCCTTCCACAAAGACCTTATCCTTGACCTTTCGGCTCAGAAAAACAGCGACGCGTGGCAGGCCAAGGTCAATTTGTGGCCCTAACTTGATTTTCTGTGAAGTTAGAGTGATCTGAGAACCTCACTAATCACGTCCAAGGTCAATCTCAATTGACACTCAGTGCCTCTCCACACCCGTTCGAACATATGTCAGTATATTATAAAATGTACTGTAAATTCTAAATTTGCAGATATTTGTTTCTGAAAGTTTTAATTGTTATGTGGTTTCTTGATTATTGTTTATTTGTTTATTAACAAATTCTTGTCGCTCTGTGTACAATAAATGTTCAATGTTTTATAGACCTATTGTTCGTATCTGTCACTATCTGTCAGTCTTTCATTTTTATTGTACTGTCTCTTTATGATGACGAACAAACTGTAGGCGGACGGCCGCCACGATATGCCTCCGCCCCCTACAAGTTGAAAATATCTCCGTATTAAGACATCAGCAACAAGCAACTTAGGCCTTTGTGTTCTCGAGTTAGGCCCGATGTACGCGACAGACAGACGTCAGACAAAACCATCGCTTAATGCCACCGCCCTGTGGGGGCGGAGGCATAATAAACGTACGTAGCCTATATGTCAACATTTGGCCGACATGTATCTCTGATAGTGAAGTTGCTGCAGGACAAAAGTGATTTTGACATTTTTGACACTGAGACGTAGACTTTTTCTCCCGGAAACATGGGGTGATGCCTATGGACGCAGGCGAAGTATGTAAATGTTGCAAATGCTAGTGACCAAACAACTGAACGCACCAAGATGCCGCTTGACATTGGAGTTGATCTAAGAGTAACTAAGTCACAGCGTTGAGATGGTAGTTGGCACACGCTGCTCCAGCGATGTGCCTTTTATTATTCCGTTTGATGAAAATACTTATTATTTTATTCGTTCGACCCATTGTTAATTCATTGGCTATGAACCACCAAGTATATAGAACGTCAGTATAGGCGCGAAAAATGAACGACTCGACTGCAGCAGTACTTCAGTATGAGAGTTTACATTGTATGGCCATGACTGTTATTACGGACACACGATTGTATGGCCTATACTGTGAGTGAAGTGCAGGCGTAGTTCAGTTAAATATTGACTCTGTTAATGACAGGGTCTAACTACTGACTGTAGAGTGCATGCGTTGATGACTGCACCTGAGTAGCTTCAGTGCGGCCTGTCTCTTGTAATCGCTCTTGAAACCGCTGATAACGCTGACGAACGCTATACTGATAAGAGTGATAACGTTGTCTGAGTCATCAGCTGTGATGACGCACGTCCGTCACGTGCGCGCCTCGCCTTCACACGTGTGCACCGTCTAGTCTACACGGGGCGATGGTAAACGCCGCCTTTACCACGCCGCGATATCAACACAACGTAGCGCTATCGACTGACAGCTTCGCTTATGTCTTGTGCCGCAAAAACGTGGCGGCAGCAACACGTCTAGGCCTACCTTGTTTTAAGACATCGAATTTACTACTATGCAAAGTGCAGCATGTAAGCTGTTGAAATTCCTTCAGTGCTTTGGCACTGTTCGTTGAGTGAGAGGAGAAGCATCCGGCCTGTAAATATCTCGCACCACCAATCCCCAAAAGGTTCTAATTTGGGAAATGTCAGTTGATCTGGCATAACCTGGAGCGATATCCGGAAAATAGGCCACAAAACCGAAAGTTTACAGTATTAGAAACTTCTTTGGAACAATTTCACAGCTCAGATGTCGCCTTTGAGCTGTTTCACCGGCCGTTCGAGCGGTTACGTAAACAAAAGCGGCGTGCATTGTTTACATTACAGCGATTGTTATGTGTGTGGTTACTACAGCGGAACCGCTGCCGCTGACTGAGCTCAGTCGGCGAGTTATACGACGCCAACTTGCTTGCAGCCGGATGCCGGACATAAATCGACTGCCTCTGCCGACACTACTCAAGAACTACCTAATCCGCCGATAGACTGTGCCGTGCCGTGCCGTGCACTGGCGCCGGTAACCATGGCTGCTGCCGCTGTACCGTACGCACAATCTGTCGAGCTGATAGCCTCCAGGAGGTCTTCACCGTCGCTCATTGTGGTCTGCTCATTCGCGACGTGCTACAGAGATTGGTGCTGCAGCTGCTACATTTGCCCGTCCCTAGACAAGGAGCGATGAAACATGCAGGACTGGAAAATGATGGACCACCTGGCACAACTGGGCAAACAACAGGACCGGGCTTTTCTTTACGCCCGGTCCTTTCGTTTTCCCAGCCCTGCTCGTAGATACGTCGTTTCCAGTGCTGCGGTTTCCGCACCCCGTAGACATGCCCTTACACATCTCTGGTGCTGGGTTGTGTACTCGTTTCGGCTTATTTCGAAACGATAATGGGGTGCTTGCATGACTGAATAGATTCTCGAAATACCGATAACATGACTGATCGATCATGAGAGAATTTTGAACGGTTGCATTCAATTTTTAAATATTCCGTTTTGTTTTTATTACCAGCGTGACATCGCAGTGTATAAGTGTTTTGCGTGTATCATTATTAAGTGTACTAAGATTAAATGTAACGTTGCTGTGAGTCGAGTACTTGTGTTAGTTGACGTATTGATCATGTCCACGTTAATTTGTTGTCCTGTCTCAAGCGATGTACGCGTGATTACAGTATTTGATGATAGCACTCACATTGTCTTCGGCGCCTGTAAGGCGTGTGAAGAAATAAACAACGAAATACATATCCCCGATCCACTTTTACTCATGATTTTGTGAACTTCCGGTGATAGGCACTTACGTCGGACACCGAACAACTTTGAGCGAGGAAAAGGATGATGACTGAGTACCGTATATGTTCTTATGCAACGATCTAAGTTCATGCGTATCACGCCTTGCTGAAACGTATAGTGAATGTGCAGTTTTATAACGTTTTTGTAGATAATGCGTTTTATGACGTTATCAGAAGTCACCTGAAATTGATACAAATGGACATCATATAGGCCTAGATATGATATTATATAATTTACACGACGTATAGGCAGACGCTGTAAAAACGACAAAAAATCTGGCTACCACGTTTGTACACAATTCTGTTGACAAACCCGGTTTACAACTATATACTACTATTCACCGGCTGCGGCCTTAGAGATAACTTCACTCTCGAGAACTGACTCAAACAGTTGTTCAAATTGGAGGTGACTTTGGCTTTGTAGTTATTTACGTCAAATAAGTGTTTCGTTTTTCATTTTTTTTATTTTACAAATGGCACAATCACGGATTTTTACTTATACATAAAAAAATGAGAAGAAGAGACGAATGCAATTTTGTGAATGTCAGTACGTGTGCGTTTAACAAAGGCGGAAAATATTCACTCGTTACGGAGAAACTGAATTCTGTAGTGGGGTACTTTTTATCTGCACTGAGTAACTGTGATTGCAATAAGGTTGTTTGAAGATACCACATGCAATGGCATGCGTGAAAGCTGCGCCGTTTTACAGCAGATGCGGCCCACACTACATTTTGTCGTACTACATTCTATTAACTATTTTTGGGGGCGCATTTTCTACGACAGTGGTGAATATTGTAGAAGCGCACTTATTAAAAGAATTCCGCGACTGAAAACGTGGAAATATATGTCAAAATTTGGCGTCAAAATTGTAAATAAATCGTTAAGCTTTTGTAGCGCAAAGTTCCCCCCCCCCCGCATATGCCGTGTACCTCCGGCCGTGGATCCCGCACGATAGGGACTTCTGTGCGCAGAGCTAGTTACCAGTGATGAGCGATGTCACTTTTCAAATCTTGTCAGCTGCAGTGAGGCTGCGTCGTGGTATAATTAGACATTATTACACGCTATTTCGCTGTTATATACGAGTGCCTGTACATGAGAGAGAGAGAGAGAGAGAGAGAGAGAGAGAGAGAGAGAGAGACGTATAGCCTGCGGCGATGCAGGATAGAACATGACGGACCAAATAGCGGGGGCTGCAAAAACAACAGGACCGGGCGAAATGGTGTCCCGACTGGGTGTGGCAACTTGAACTTTACCTTTGCTGTGTGGTCCGTCATTTTTCAGTCTTGCATTTTGGCGCCCCCGTGTAGGCTGTTGTATTATTGTTTCGCAGTGCGCATATCAGGTTATTTCTGTACATCTTTTATATACGCTTATTAATGTGCTCGTGACATAGGCTATATTATGTCCGGTCACTGGTCAAGTCGTGATGATGTGATTATTATTGACTGTCTTGTATAACGTGTATTTGTTATTGGCTTCGTTTTTCTTGTTTCTGTAACGGGACAAACGTTTAGTCGATAGTTTGCTGAGTGCTGGAAAAGACCAGAGTGATACTATTATGTCGATCTATAATACGACATGACTTATTTATTTTAACTAGATAATTATTGAATTTATCTCGCATTAAATGTATCTCAAGTTTGTAAGCAATGTTTGACGTCCAGTGTTGTCATTAACACTGGCATATGATTTTATGTCTATTTATGAAGTATTTTATATAGAACAGTTTGTGTTTTATTTCTCTATTATTCCACACGTGCGCTGTAGTACACTAATGTTTATTCTCACAAGCAACCATTTAGGCGCGAAGCCAGACGCTGTTCCAGTCTGTTTGTGCTGACATGATTCTGATTACAATTTGATACAAGAACGGCACTCAGTAGATGACATACCTCTGCCGAGGCCGCTCGATAATATCGCAAATTATTGCTATACGCTACATATCCTCTTGTGTGGAGTATGGTGGACCCCAACGTCGGCTGACGCATATCCACCCATTCAGACCGTCCCCTACCTAAACGAAACCCTAAACCCAACCCTAACCCTATAGCGTGATCCGGATTATCGTCGAAATCTAATCGTTTCTTCCGTGGCCTAAGTGCCACACTTTCCATCCAAATTGTAAACATCGGTTGAGTAGTTTTGCGCAATCCTGCTAACAAACTAACTAACGCCAAGGTAACAAGACTGTTAGCTACACAAACACACCGTAGCGTCAGCGCTCAGCGAGGCCTATATAATAGGTTAAACGGCATGAGCATATGTACGGATCTCAAACGGAATTAGGGAGCACTGGAGCCCCGTCCCTTTGTTACAGGCATGGCTGACACCCCGCATGGCCCCTTCACACTTACGCGCCCTGATTCTTCAAAAGACTTCGGCGCTATTTAAGTTTTGTACTTACTTACTTACTTACACTAGAAACACGACCGTCCCAACATGGGTTAAGGTGCCGAATTTGATCGCCGTGCATGTTTCCTACCGTTTCTGAGACAAAAGGCGATAGTGGTCGTGAAACGCAGATTTGTTTATACCAACCAGTATTTAACGCTTCCGTCGAGGGTAACATCCTCAGAACGTAACGGCATTTGGGCTGAGAAAGGTAGAATGATGGCCACACCAGGTGGTGTAAACATTCAGACGATATGTACAACCGCTTCCAAACAGTGCATGCGAACACTTTTTTTCAGTGAGATAAATGCTTAAAATGTCTTCCGTCACCGTTCACGTATCAAACTATATAAAACTCGGGACGGGACAGCTTTATTAACTTGACCTGCGGAAAATGGTCTCATATCTGCGACTTTTGATTTAGAAACTGTTTTGAGCTTTGAATGAAGGTTTCAAAATAGCTTCGTGCGTGACATGATATCTCCATTCCATTCAAATTTGGAGAGTTATTAGGTGGCCATTGTACCTTTTCTAGCATTTGCTGACAGTTCTCAGGGAGGAATAAAATATTGTTGAGAGACACGTGCAACGCGCGCAGAGCCCCATCTATTCTGTTAAATCTGCCATCACTGTCTGGCAGCAGTCGGTTGCACTCTTCAAAGAACTTTGGGAGCAGAAATTAATGAACAACTTCAATTATTGTTTTCAACAACATTAACACTAAAATTGCGTCACAGTGACTTCATTGTCGTGTAACGCTGGCATTAAATTTTGTTGAAATAAATGAGAATTAGTTAACTCAAAACTAAATGCTCAAAAATCTTCAGGTGGATGCATTTAATTTACAGTATCTTTCTCAGTGTTAGGCGTAGCGAAATATAAATTGGCAAGTATATATTCATATAAACGCTCAATACTCCTGCAAAATATTACAAAATTATCTTAAACTGTTGATGAGTTATCGGCAAGAGATTGTAGGGGATACTTTTTATTGGCGCGCCCTGTATATCAATATCGTGCGTCAGAATATCACGCGCAATGACAATTGAAATTTAGAGTACCGGTATGCATTAGTACTCAATAGTAAGCACAACCTTTTATAAGGTAATCGTTCAACGAAGTTACAAATTACAATGCAGTTATGTTGTACCTATATGCCTCACTTGGAATCATGGCTCCCACTGTGCAATATCACCATTTTTATGTCAGAATACATGCTTATGTTTATTTTTACCGTATATTGCAAATCAGAGATGTAATTTAACGTTAAAAATACACCTGTATGTATAGAACCATGACGTAGGTATATAATTTGATTGTTTATCGACAGATCTATTCTGCGTGCATCTCTCAATAACTTGTGACATCTGCTTTTTATTCATAACTTTATAACACCTACCAGACTTTAATGAAATTCTGCGTGCTTAATTTAAGTGAGTCGAAAAACGGGACATTCTATTCTTCCCATAACTTAACCAAATGTTGATCAATTTTCAAAATTATTTCACCAGCGGACTCAGCAGTAAATTTGCAATAAAGTAAATGCACTGTAAAGTAAGCTACTGCCATAGTTCACAGCTATCAAATGATGAACACTGGAAGTGATTGAAAATTAGCTGTTTAATTGAAATCATTGTTGAACTTAGTAGAAAAAAATCACTGTTTTGCACCGCCCAGTGTAGTGCAGCAAGAGTTTGTAAGTGAGGTGGGCACATTTGTATTCTTTCACTGTCAACAGGTTTTTCCAGGAAGTCGTATACCAAAAAAATATTAAAAATCAGTTGATTTTCACGGAATTATCAAAAATGGAGACCAGGGAAGGCGTTTTTGAGTCATATACACTTGACATAACATAAAACTCGTCTGCACACGCGCCACAGACAAACATTGAAGCATAAGCACGAGCATAAGCGTGTGATTAAGATGCGAGATAGTGTACATAACAGGTCGGACGTGGATGTCACAGAAGAGCACACATCAGAGCGCATGTCGCGACAATGGCAAGGAAGCTACAATATGGTGATGCAGACTGCATGCGTGTGGCAGACGGTCAAACATCGTGGAAATCTTCATATCTCCGTGATGGATTATCATGCCAAATTTGGTAGCTCTTCGTCAGATACTATGAGCGTAGATAGGATGTCTGAAATTAGCCGTTTCGTGAAACTTCTCCGCACGGGTGTGCTGTACAAAATCTAATCACTCCATCCTTGTGCCGTGACCCAGAAATTTTGATTCACACCTGTCCACAACTTTTGGAATGGCTTGGGAGAGTGGCTTCGAGAAGTACTCGAAGAATGCAAACCCCCGCCAAGGAGGTTTGCATTCTTCGAGTACTTCTAGTTTCACAGAATATCGAGAGAATATTCAAGCACATCATACAGAGAAGTTTCGGCCTCTGTACGCCGGGTTTGCAATCAACGTGAGTCCAGAGAGTGAGACAGTGTCGTCATCCATCAACTGAATACACTCTGGACACGCCAGTAAGCGTATATGTGACAGTGACTTCCCACTAATCACCGCATGTACGTTCTGCTTAGACAACTGCATACTACGTACAGCGCCTCAAAGTCTGTTGTGACAATAATGATTACAGAACCAAACTTTTGTGACTCAAGCTGACGAAATGTTGTCAGATGTTCAACCGCAGATTGATTCAGTAACTCGACTAGTTCGGACGTGTCCAACTTACCTGATGTCACCGGCTTCGTTTCATTTTATCAAACATCAGTTTTCGGAAGTGACAAGCACATCTTGTACCACTGACTGGTTTAAAAGCCAACACGTCTGCAGTAATAAACATTTCACACGATTCACTAAAACACTTTTGAAATCGTTGAATCTCAGTCGTTGGTGTGAGCTGGGGACACTGTGAATGACAGTTACAGATAATGTGCAAACAATTCTGTGGTTAAAACGCTGACATGTTGTCCGTGCATACTGATAAAACACAGAAAAACCTAAAATACTGTCAAATTTTATTGTCAATCTTTATCAAAGAAAATTCTTCTTGTATAACATGTGAACTGCACTATAAGTGATCTTGTGGCCTTGTCACCAATATACAATGATCTATCGCCGTCTGATATGTCCTGTAGCGTAGTACAATATTGCCAAAATTGCCAAGTAGACATTTGCCAGGCAGGAGATGGAGTCGCTGTCAGAGTCTTTTAATCTCATGGATGGATGGATGGATGGATGGAATCGCAAGGCTCTGTGCAGATACAATTTGTAGAATTCAATCTCTATCAGCTGCACAATGCTGCGTGAATAATTCGCTGCAACTTTCATCAGCATGGCGGCTTGACCAAGCGACAACACACAACACACTGCTGTGTCGTGCATTGCGACAACGGCGTAAATCACTAGACTGTCGGTATGTTGTCGCCAAAACATCCAATAGTTCGTCTTCAAGTGGTCTTGTTGCTTTGTGAACAACGTTGAGCAATGCACCTGCAATGAAGTAATGAGACATAATTCGATCAAGCTTTGCTAGTTATCTCATCCAAAATAAACAGGGTCGCACGTTTAGCAGTGGCGCGGGAAGTGGGTGCAGGGGAGCGGATGCTCCCCAACTTTTATATTGAGGGAGCAATCAATACATTTTGCTCCCCAATATTTACACACTGAGTATCCCAATTTTTAAGTGAATTATTAAAAACATGTAAACTTTCAGTAATAGTTAGTCTACATTACAAGAGATCAGCGATCACGTACATGTGACGACAGATATACTGTTTATAATACAATTTAGAACTTTTTAAATATCTGTTTTGGTCTGCTCCTGCTTCCCCAATATAAAAATAGTTCCCGCGCCACTGACGTTTAGAGAGACGCAGGAAGAATGATGGGTATACACTCTAAGTAACCCCAAGACAGTAATGGCAAACGGGTCAGTCTCCGTTGAACAACCAGTGAAAACGCTTTTTCGAAGTCTGCACTCGTACAAACGTTATCAAACAACCGTGAAACAGAACCAGGACAAAGATGAGCACACTGTTGTATGTAATTGTGAACAAAACATTTAGCCACGTTTCTGTTATTATGCCCCCGTCCCTAGGGTAGGCCAACTGTCACCAAGCAGTATAAATTTGGTACCGGCGCAAGCTGGGAAGGTACACCGTAGGTCTGGCGTCGCACTGGTCATGCGTCACAGACAGTAAGTAAGTAAGTAAGTAAAGATACTATATTAACGTGCGCTCGAAAGCTGGCAGTTAAGCCAGCTTAGTCTACCGCACGACCCAAAATAAAAAAAGAAAAACAACTAAAATTGAAAAAAAAACGGTCGAGCAGAGTAAGTCCGGTCCAGTATAGTCCGAGAAGGCAGTCCAGGTGGGTGCTAGCAGACTATGGTGGAAAAGATTGGTGGAAAAGGTGAGTTTTGAGCCTGGAATGGAACAGCGATGTGTGATGGAGGGTGAGAGTGGGTGCTAGCAGACCATGGTGGAAAAGATTTGTGGAAAAGGTGAGTTTTGAGCCTGGAATGGAACAGTGATGTGTGATGGAGGGTGAGAGTGGTGAGCAGGTGGAAGGTGAATTAGAGAGTGTGACATCATCAGCAGGGTGTTTTATGCAAGGCTGACGGAATGAGACAGGAAGTTGATTCCAGAGATG
>Ga0049107_10000401_pt1 | contig 12787 bp, 5 predicted proteins | sample WorMetilPIANOSA1_FD_61187 | JGI IMG/M metagenome (GOLD analysis project Ga0049107, IMG submission 61187) | Marine gutless worms symbiont microbial communities from Max Planck institute for Marine Microbiology, Germany - Olavius ilvae PIANOSA.1 | ecosystem: Host-associated > Annelida > Digestive...
AGTGTTATTTTATGCCTAAATAACGCCAAATTAGTGGGGTTGGAATGGGTATGGGGTTTGCTCCAACCTGGCTTCGTCGGGTGAGCCCCCCTGCTTCACAAAACCACTTTAACCACCGGTATGGGCTGAAGTCGATTACGAATCACGGTGGACTGCTATAGATGGTGCATTGGAAAAGAATGTGTAGATAGTGTCATTGCAGAGCTTTATATATAGCGCGACACTGTATAGCTCTGCAGTTGCACTATCCCGTCACACATAGTTTTCTAGTGCCCCATCTATATACAGCGGTACGGCTGAATAGAGAAACAGATATAGGCCTACTGTGTGCCAGAAGAAGTGAATCGATATCGGGCGAGGCGTTAGCTGGTGCACAATGCAGAATGCAATTACTTCAGTTTCACTAATATTCGCAGTTAATTGTTTCAGTCACTCGAGTTTAACGGTGCGCGTGTTTTCGCTGCCACCTGCAGGATTATACTCGCTGACAGCGTGCAGCGCAGCAGCGGGGGCCACGACAAACAACAAATATAGTTTTCGACGCCACGTACACATCGCGGGATGAAATCATAACGTTCCGCGCCACTGTTAAAATTTAGGAAGTAAGTAAGTAAGTAAGTAACTATATTAAAGTGCGCCCAAAAGCCAGCGGAGCTGGCTTAGTCTGCCGCACTGGCCAATATTTTCAACGCCAGAGACTTCCGTACACGTGCGGGATAAAAACCGTGAAATCAGTCCGTTAGAGAGAGGGGAAGGTTACGGGGGAAAGGATCTGCAGAAAAGGTGAGTTTCAAGACGAGAATGGAAGACCCTGTGAGACACGCCAACCACAGATTTAGGAGCAGAGTCGGAGCCTGGCAATGGAGGAGAGCACGCGATTTCTCAGCATACCGGCCTGGGTACGAATCCGGGCCCGTGCGCGAAGTTAGGTCAAGTGAATCCAGGCGCGTATGCTATAGGATTAATATCCTGGGCAGCCAACTGTCATCAAGCAGTATAAATTTGGTACCGGCGTAAGCTGGGAAGGTAACCGTATTTCTGGCGTCGCACTGGCCATGCGTCACAGACACCGTGGTTTATCCACCTACGGGCTCAACGGTCAAAACAGGGAGATGAGCACCCACGCCTATGACACTTCCGGGCGTGCATGGAACTATTTACATTTGATATGACGGCGTGTAACAAAATCGGCTGTCGAGTTGACCACGGCCACTTAGGGCCAATGGTCGCTTTACGCTTCACGGCCGAGGTGCGAGTTCCTTCGCTATAGAATTTCTATCGGTGTTCGATGTTCAAACGCTTAGTCGCCACACCTTCAGTGATTCTGAAAGGAAAATAAGAACATAATCGCCATTTTGAACAGACTGCTCTATGGTTTTGTTTTATTACACAACAAACAGCTTCCTCGGGTTCTTAACTGCTTTTTATGCCCGCCCCTTAGGTGGGGGCATTAAGCAATGATGCTGCCTGACGTCTCTCTCTGACGTCTGTCGCGTACATCGGGCCTAAGTCGAGAACAGAGACGCCTATAGGAAGACCAAAATTGGCACAGAGGTAGCCCACGTCACAGGTGACTCGGACACCACTTTCAAGGTCAAAGGACAAAGGTCGAGGTCACAAGGGCGGGGGGCATATTGTGGCAGCCTCCCGCCTAGAGCTTGTTATATTTTGCATATACAACGTGGTTCCTTTTTGGTTTATCTTTCGTCATATTTTTCTCTGTTCGCGGTTGCGTGCGCCGGGTTAACTGATTGGTTATTTGTCAATTTTTATCCGCAGGACCGGACACACGGAACTCTGTATCGCCATCACTCCGCGATGACCAACTGTCTGTCTCTGCATTTCGCTGTCTATACTCAAGACTGAACTTTTCAGCAGAGCACACGACTTTCCTTCAGCACGCTCGTGACTGTTTTTACTGTAAGAGTGAGCGAACGTAACTTTCACTACTGCTTCGTTAAATATTATACGATAATATTAAATCACATAACACTGCATACAGAACTTCCGTTTGGGGCAAGTATTACCGAGCGCTGTAAATTCATGCGTTAAATTTATGTTTATAATTTGTGATAAAAAGATTAATACTGTTGGTATCTTTATATATGCACTATAACTGTTGCACTGTTTTAAGTGTAGTTAAGGTTATTGCATCGCTTTGTATATTACATTGCATTCTTTCTACCATTCATTGGTGAATAAAGATGAACATATAAATAAATTACTGAGCTGGCGCATCACTACGCAGTAGTTCGTGACGCCCGCGGGACGCGTTGTGCGACGACTTGTCGCCGGATTTACGACCGAATTAGCGACATGCAGACACGATGACGCACGGCGGCTATTCCGTGCTCACCCATCCTTCCGTCATCCCGGCTCGTCGTACGTCAACCAGGTCCTAGCTGTGTGCTCCTCGGCTGAATGAGCTGACTCACGGGTGTCTCTCGCGGCGCGCAGCAGACGGCGCGAACGTAGATAAGAACGTATTACGCATCAGCCAGGATTGTGTGAGTGAAGACCACGACGGACGACCGCAGACGACAGCAGACGGACGCAGACGCAAACGCGCAGGCGTATGTACGCATACTCACAGAACCGCAAAGACAAACTGACAGACGAAAAAACCTTTCAATATCCTTTTTTCAAGATATTTGCAAACCAACCTCCTGTCTTCATCATCTCATTCCACCTCACCGAGATACCTCCGTTACCACTAGGCTAAGACTCACCACTTCCTTGCCAAGACCCAATTTGCGCACCAAAAAGTACTGTTCACTCATAAACTTTGGCCTATACCACTACCAACCAACATAGTGACTCCTAACCCATTCCACACATCTCTCCCAGCACCTAAGTATATATATGCACATTGTTTGTTTCGTATGCTGTTTTTATCTATTATTTCAACTGCATATCATTTGCTATCCGGCTCTAGGGCCGCAAGGTTGCTATTAAACTGATTGATTGATTAAATTGATTGATTGATTGAGACGGTCACTCAGCTGACGTGTAACAGCACTTTGACACAAGTGAGTGTGCTGGCACGCGATAGATGCTAGTATAGCCCACAATTTAGTGATGCTTCTTCTTTTCTCTATTCCGCTTCCATTCATGGTGAATAAAAGATTTTCATATATGGCATTACTTGCACAGGCCCATGGTGTAATTCATAACAAAACGGTATAGTGACAGTTGCATCTAAAAGAAATATACTGAAATTGAAATACGGTTAGAATATCGGCGAATATCGGCAGTCGACTTTCTTATTCAGTTCTCTTAAACCGGAGGAGTCGTGTCACAGCGTGGCGCTGGACTTCAAACTTGGGTTTGAGTTCATCTGTCACGAATCATTGGTGGCGCCAGGAAGAACAAAACTGCTCAGTGGTGTATATAAACTGTCGTAAAATATGGGAGTCAGGGTCAGTCAAGTTAAGCGATCAAACTGTGTCAGATTACATCTTACGCCAATGATTTTCAAACAGTCAACAATCCCGGTTCCTGACAGCCTGTAGGCGCCTTGAAAAATTAGTTTTACCTTCCATTTTTGACATAGGCCCTAAGCCTTCCATCCTTGACGATGTGAAACTTACAGATTTATCCAGCAACAGTTTTGAATGAAAGAATGTGACATTTCAGAGGGGAGCTCAAAACATACTCTGACCCCTCCTACAGATTTTTAGGGGGGGGGGGGTTGCCTTCGGATAATGAGGCCGTGCACGACGTTAACAGGGCAGCCTCATTCGAATTCTACTAAAAGATGATCACGGTCGGATAAGAAAACGTCGATTTCAATGTGAAAACGACACTTCAAACTCTTTGTCCTTTATCGCGTTATGTCCTCCGGGGTTGACGACCGCCACGCGTGCAGAGATCGTCTATAAACATTCAATGGAGAAACAACTTTGAACGAAGAAAATAACCAACCGTTTGTGTACTGTACGGTTTGATATTTAACTTTTTGGGGCTACGCGGCGTGTTTAGTTTGTTCCGACTCATAAGAGCTAACTAATAGCAGACGGCATTTCCGTTGAAATGCCTCAGCGACATGCTTTATTAGAACCTGCAACCGAATGCCAAGCAAAACCGCTGTCGTAATCGTACTGCTGGGCCGGTCTGGCGACTTTGTCTAAACGCCGGCGCCATGACCTAACTAGACTACCGACCGTGCGTCCTGCCGAACGACTGCGGACCGCGGCATTGCAGCATTCTGTTTCGTGTCTGTTTACAAACTCGGCAAATCGTCTTAGCAGAGACGGCGGGTCCGGCGGCGGCGGCGTCGCGATTTCGCTCTCTAACTGTTCGGCTTGTTTGGATCGGTCGGTCAAAATAAACGGCTGATTGATGGCAGTGGCCACGTGCGACGACCGCCGCCCGCCAGGGGGCGTGTCAACCACCGCCGCCCCGTGGTTCGGCCTCCCGCGTGCATCGCAAAGCTTGCGGACCGGTAGTTTTCACGTCGTCGTCGGCCTGCCATCGTTTGCTCATCAACATCGCTACACCGCCGGCTTCTCATAATTAGCATCGGGCGCCTGTAAACGAAAGAAATCATCAACGATGAGTTCGACAGTGACGTGGTCGTTTGTCTTTTCCAAGCGACGGTTACCGACAGGGCCCGATTTAGCTGGTGGATGGCCTGGGACCAAGCTTGCTTGGGGTCACTAGGTGGGAGACTGTAAAAGCTTTAGGATTAAAAATACAAGACTATCATATTCTGCAATTGACAAACATTATACGCAAACCAAGGGCGTATAGCCAGACTTAAATTTAAGAGGAGGCAACCTCCCCTCGCTTCCCTTCCCTCCTCTTCCTATTCGCTTCCCCTCCTTTCCTTCCCTTTTATCAACTACTGACAGCTAGGGGGTTTGGGGAAGCGCTGTGAGCTCCCCAGCAGGGTCTGGGCCGATGCGCCAGCCGCGGAACCATTTGGTGCATATTTGAGCCAAAAAGGACGGCCATGGTGACAACACTTTTATGGATTTAGAATCAAAACATCTTCAGTTTTCTAGAGTGAGTGAGTGAGTCAGTTTTGTAGACAAATAGCATGAACGACAAATAAAATATGACGGGTTTGGTGGGAGGCACACTGTTGGTGGGAGGCCTGGGGCCCGGGCCCCCTGCCCCTCCCCCTTAAATCCGACCCTGGTTACCAAGCTTTTATAGAATTCAGTGGCAGGGTGTAAAGAGAGACGAGGGGTCTGGCTCATGGGACGCAAGTCCCCCAGCGGGGTCCAGGGATAGAGCCCCGATGGGGTCTAGCGCGAAGCCACCAGAAGCTGTAGGTATATAGTATAATATTTATATTATGCCTTTGTAAATCTTGTTTCTGTACATCGTTTGCTTGCAGAATGACAAAACCTCCAGCACTTATTAGGCTATTAGGTCAGACCATGCCAGTGGGGTCTGCTGTGGTGAGACAGCAGCGGGGGGGGGAGTCATCTTAAGTGGGGGGGGGTTATATTTACACCCCCGGGGTCTGGATAAAAGTCTGATGGTTAAAACTACGACTCGAATGTGACGCGACCGTCGTTCGACTCACATACGACTGCAGTTCGACCGATGTACAACTGTACGACGACCTACGTTACGACTGTAGGCCTATACCTGCTGTGGGCTGCGACCTAAATAAATAAATAGGTCAGCGTGACTGCGGCTAGCGGGTTATATGACCTCAATGACGTTTGATACCCAGTCGAACGGAACGGAATTGTAGCTGTAACCACTGCTTAACTCACTTGGTATCCTGGGATGCCATGAAAAGTGGAGGGTCTACATTTTTCATGAATCCAGACGGTGTGATATGCTGCTGCAGCTTCCGTCTGTAATCAGTTTTAATAACTCAAGCGCTGAAGGAAATATACTAAGTAATTAATTAACGACTGTTCATTGCAACTGAACTGTCTCTTGCCAATAATTCTCCATCAGCGACAAGAAATCACGGCATCAAGACTCGATTGGACTGAGGTTGGTTGGTTGGTTGGGGTTTAACGGCACTTTCAGCGCAACGCAAATTGACCATATCGTGCCATAAAGAGTAGTAAAGTTTGTTGAAGGTGTTTATCTCTGATAAGTAGTTAAACATGTGTTGTTTAGAAATGTTGGTTAAGATATGTGAGAGCTATTGAGTGGGGATAATGTTTTTCTCTAATATTTTTGTATGCAGAACATGAAGTTAGGAAGGGATTGGACAGAGAGTTGCAGCATCAACAAGACCGCCTGCAAATGTCCGGCACAGATCGGACTACATTGCAAAATATGCAGGCATGTAAAGCACAGATTCCACGTGCACCGCCCGACGTCCCGGGTCTCGTCTCGTGTGCAATGGGCTTGAGAGACATCATCGGACGATCGTTCTTAATAGGAAACAGCGAACAGTTTTCTCCTACTTGGGCCGACACTTGACACGGATGTCGCAAGTGTGCCGACTGATTGCGTGTGTATTTAAATGCGTTGCAGCGAGACGACATTAGCGCGACATAAATCACGTCTATCGCGTCTTGACAGACGCATTGAAGCCGGCGCATCCATCATCATCAACCGTCGTCTTCTATTTCAGAACGTTGACGCGTGTTATGATCAATTCTCTCCACTTCTACAGTCCGTCTTCTCTCTTTCTCTCATCTTTCCGTACAGCTCCATCTTCATCAAGCATTCTAATTTTTTTTCTCGAAGTTCACTATCTTAATATTTGTTTCGCCAAGTTATGCTTATCGCTCGCTGTACGGTGTGTTGTCCTATTTGAAACGACCTGTACATGTATATACAGTGGGATGTTAAAACTTCACTCAAACAAGATTCCACTCGGAGATCGAAGCTTCGCTGTCGCCGGTCCACGGCTTCGAATGTCAGTGACTTTAATACACATAAGTTATAACTGAGCCAATTCGAAAAAAATTATACGCACACGTTCGCGCAACAGTAAATATTCCGGCGACATAGAGAGAGAACGAAGCGGCGGAATCTGCGTCATAATCGAAGAACTTTGGTCGACGTGAAACAAACACACGCTGAGTGGAAATACGAGAAATGCTTCACACACGGCAAGGCGCTGGCGGCGGTGGCTCGACTGGAGAATGAAAATATTGCCCGAAATGATAAGCAGGATGTAACATTTCCGACAGTCACACACAGACAGCCCGCACTGCAGTCTGCACGCGGAGAATATTGAGCCGCTCGTCGCATCTGCTAATACCGCGGTTACAACAGCCACGATTCGACTTCGATTCGACGGCCGTTCGACTGCTTATCAAAGGCGTGGTCGTTTTATGCTCTCTCTTGTCCACCAGTGCATGTCTGGCCTTGTGCTTGACCTTGTGTACTGCATGATTGTAGTTGGTTAAGTTTACTTTCATTATTATATTTAGTCTGCCATCTAATTGGTGAATAAAGATTATTATTCAGTGACATAAATTATTATTAAAGGTCATTAGGGTCACAGTGACGTAACACGTCACCGGCCGCTGACTCACTCACTAGCCACAGTCACGGTGACCTATTATTTTGGCCTCAGTGCAGCCCGCGCACAGGTAGGCCAATAAGTCGTCGAATGGTTGTAGAACGGTCGAATTGCAGTCGAATAAAAGTCGCATCACAGTTGTAACCGTCGCTTAACGAACAACGCTTATCTTAATACTGTGTCTGTTATAATAATAATAATAATAATAAAGTCACTTATAAACAGCGCAGCCTTAAAAAAACTCAGAAGCGCTGGAGGCACATGTCATTCAGTGCTGCGGAACAGGTGTGCCTTCAGGTGTCGTGCAAAAGTTGCCGTCGACACGCCTCTCACCGTTGAGCGGTCTCTGCTCATAACAACGGCTTAACAACGCCACGTTCAGTATTTCGGACGTAGGCGACCAAACCGAGAGGAATACAGGCACTTTCGAAATCAGATATTTACACTGCGCGCTAGCTGCGGCGCAGTGTATTGTAATCGGTCCTGTCTGTTTGTGTGTGTGTTTGTGTGTGGGTGGGTCCGTGACCACGATAACTCCAAATTGAGTGCATCGATCCTCACCAAACTGGGTTTGTAGGTAAAGGTAGTGACCATCTCCAGCTGGTTACATTTTGGCCATCCCGCGGCTCCGGGAATGTGTTCTGCGGTGGGACGAAAATTTTTGGCTCTGCCTTACTACAGCCAGCGAGAAGTGTTTGCGTCTCCTCTGAGCGCTTTTTCATCGCCATGGATCATTGGTGCTCAATAAGTAGCATTCATGCAATACCCAATGACTTTTTAACAGAATATGAAAACAAAAGGTGTTTATATTTCCCAGAAGTGACTAACTTTCCTCAGGCGACTTCTTCCGAGAATCCACTCTCGCGTGGGGAGGAAGACACCCATCCCGTTTGTAGCGGCCCGCTGTAGCTCACTCCTCCTCCCCAGTTAGATTCTCTGGAATCAGCCTTAGGCTTAATCTCGTGTGCTTTTTTCGACTACAGCATTCACTCGAGGTTTCAGCGGCAGCCCAAGTCCACGCCTGCATTCCATGCTGTTAAGGCGGCTGCGGCAGCGGCAGCGGCGGCGGAGGGTCGGGGTGCGGATGATGACGTCACGGGCACCTGCTGGCCTGTACATATAGCGCAGCGCGTATTAGCGACAGCCTACAGGCTGCCGCGACGTGTGTGTGTGAATCGCGACGACAAAGTAACGAAACGCAATTTATCAACGCGCTCAGTAAACCAGACGCATCAGCCGCAGCACACCGAGCTGTGTACGAGGCTCAGTGGCGTAACCAGGCCGCCCTTCTGATCCTGCAACGATAATCTTTGTTCACCATAATATAGGCTATGGTAGTAACAAAATAATAAACAAACAACAAACAATAATAATAATAGTGATAAAACATATATACACTAAGGAAGAAATAGCACAAAATGCAGGGGCGAACCAAGGGGTCTAAACGCGCTGCTTTTCAGCGCGAAATAGTGACTTGTTTCGTAACTTTTTATTTTTGTGGGAACGCTGATCCCTTGGGCACCTTCACATTTAACAGAGAACTTAGCAGAACAACATCTCACCGGGTTCGTGGACCATAATCCTCGCCTGCCGTTTTCTGCATGGGGTAAAAGTTGAAATTCTATCACTGCTGTTAGTAAAATCTAGCGACACGCACGTTGCTACCGTGTCTCGACGCCAAAATAAAGATCTGTATAGAGTCATCTCTGCTTTATTTTCACCTCCGACAAAGGAAGAGGTCACGCGATCAAGTTTGTCTGTCTGTCTGTGTGTCTGTCTGTCAGCTTTCACCATTATTCCGGAAGAAAATCCGGAACCGGACTACGTGGATAATTCGAATAATCGCATCATCCGAAATCGACTGTTGGACCGTTGGAAGCTGGTACCTTGTTCCAGAGCCGCGGAATGTCTGTCGATTTCTAGAACGACTAAAAAACGGGAATGTCCATATGTGTTTCTCTTCCCGTTCCGGTTATAGGCCTTTTATAACCCCACCCTCTGCCCTAGGAAATTAACCTTTAGATATAACTCTATGTTGAATTTTATTCAGGTGTTGTTTTGTTCAGTGCCTATTTTAAGGTCTTAACAACCAAGCACGGACTCATGGCGAGCGCGGGAACGCGAGCCTATAACGGGGGTCTGGGGGCGGAGCCCCCAGCGGGGTCCAGAGGCAGAGCCCCTGGTCAGGGGGCAAAGCCCCCCTGAAGCTGAAAGCCTTTTAGTTTTTCAGCTTCTAATGACAGCGGCAAAATTTATCCCATTGACTGTATGTGGCATTCTTTTCTCTTTCTGGGTGCCTCTAAATTTCAGGTCGAATTTTATTTAATCGCAGTGACAAAATCACGATTTGTTTTCTGTCCACGTAGGCCTAGCGGTAGGGAAAAAAACTGATGAACGTTTGTACATCACAGGTTGCGTCCAAAGTGAAATTCAGCAATCAGCAATCCGTGCTTGCTACTTTATTCAAGCACGGGTTACCAAATCTTCAAGCACAGATTTCCGATCTCCAAGCACGTCCGTGCCTGTAGGCACGTTAAAATAGGCCCTGGTTTTGTTTTCTTTTATTTTTAGGGTTAGGGTTTAGGGTTTAAGGTTAGGGTTCGGGGTTCGGGTTCGGGATCGATAACTAAAAATATTTGACAGGTGGCGCTGCCGGCATAGTCCGCTAACCGCCTGTGTCGATTTCGACTTAACTTTCATCACAGTATCGATTCAGTTTTGATTTCGCGGTGTGTTAAATAAACGACACAAAATTAACTCTCGCACAACATTCGCCCATTCACGTGTCCGGTGTCCACTCGTAAGCAAGTGACGTCAGCGCACCAAGTGATGACGTCACCGCTACAGAGCTCGTCGGCTGTGGCCAAGACGCCGAAAATCGTCGCTAATTTGATGCCGCTGTGACGAACAGATGTCGCCACACACACAGGCACGTCCCTGCACCCGCAGACCACCCACGACGCCTGCAGCAGTGCTCGGCCCGCCGGCCAGCCCACGAGACTTGGGTGCATCGTTAATGACCGCGGGTGGTCACCCGGCTCGACCGCTGTCATCGCAGCGCTGCATGCACCGGTCCCCCGGGGGTCTATAGCTGCTCGCTAGCGGCCATCTCCTTCCAACTACACCGTTACGTTAACCCTCATAAACACTGCTACTATCGGCCTATTTTTCCAGAGGTCGCTCCGTGGTCTTCCTACGAAAAACTTTTATGCGTCCAGATGATGGCAGGCGAAGAAGAGGACGTCCAAAGAAGACATGGCGCAGAACATTCCAGGAAGACCTGATGAGAGCCAACATCTCATGGGAAGAGGCTGAACACACTGCGATGGATCGTCCTCTCTGGCGTCAAGCTGCTGCCCAATGTGCCTACTGGCACGGGAGGAACTAAGTCTAAGTAAGATCTTTGACAGGCCGGATCCCATCACCCAGCCAACAGTGTCAAAGGACTCAAGGAATGTTACTTATCGGGCCTGAATGCAACCTAAAACGATTAATTTTTATAACAGAAAAATCTGTATTCACCCTGCCGGGTATTCAAAATTTAAAAAAAATCTACCACTTTCTCACGCGATTGTAAAATGCTGCTGATCGAGAAATGCGAAGTAACGCAAGCAGCACTGCAGTGTGGCAAGTGACTGTCACGTCCACTTCCAGTCAACAGTGGTCGCCCGATTTCTATTCGCTAGGTAGCGTGTGTGGGCCGACTGGACTCGTGCAAGCGGCGTGACGCAGCTCGTTCCCCATTAGCCTCGTGGCTTTGCAAGTGGTCAGATCTATAGCCGGATAGCCGTGCTAGTTGATAATTGCTGCGCTTGTTTGGTGTTTTGTTGGTTGATCAGCGTAGATTTTGTGTTGCATTTTCTTTTATTCTATGTGTAGTCTATTTTGTAAAAAAAATTATAAAATATAACGACTGATTCTTCCCGTCGTTAGGTCGAAAAAAGTGAATCCCGCATCGCGTCTAGAGGGTGACAGTGACCTTATAGGATAGGCTCGTCACAGGCTACCAAGAGTTAACGAGCGAGCATCAGCGCGTTGGTGAGACGACCGCAAATCAACGACACAGGACAGCGTGTCGCCAGCACAGTCACACACACACACACACACACACACACACACACAGAGCGGCCTGCAGCCCTGGGACCATACAACCAGTGTCAATCACACAGCAGCAGATACGCCAGATCAATGTGCTGATGCGCTGACGGCTCTGCGTGATTCACTACTCGCTTGTCGTCGGTTCGCAGAACTGCTCATCGATTCCGACGACGCTGACGACAAAACTGCGAGAAACCAAAACGACACTACTAAGCAGCTATTAAATCCGCGAATATGGACACTATTAATGATTGATTACTTTTTACAGGGAGAAATTCACACGTACATTTTTGCTTGTAACGCCTTACGTTGGCAGTTTGAAATTGTTTCACATTAACCATATTGTACTTAGACATACAGTTAAGCTAATTAGGCTTATTCGTTGTTCTGTTTTTCCCTTACGATGAATAAAGATTACGTATTTCAACAAAATACGGTAGCAGTGGACCAGCTCATTTTACGTTACAAAATTTTTCCCAGTTGTGGTTAATTTTACCAGTATAATTTCAGCTTCAGTTTCAATTTCTACAAGCAACTAAAATCGCACGTATCACGCTGCAGTTACGATAACGTAGGCCTACAGAATGTTGTTTGTTCAATGTTCAACAGCGCTGTCATATTTAAATAACTGCCAAATACGCGACCAGCGAACAGTAATTAATCTTGCAAATGTTACATGTAGCATTTCTGCAGAGTATTTTGAGTGTTAGTTAATTTCTGTTAGATAAAATGAAAAATAGTTATCAACGCCACTGCCGTTCATTGGCAAGCGGAAAGCTTCAGTAGTCGCGGACAATAAAGCAACAGATGGTGCAGGATTCGAAGATTCCGCCTCCCGGAAGTGCACTCAGCCGCAAGTGTAACGAACGCCAGAGCGGTTTTTCCACCCACCGTGACCTTGAGTGACCTTGACCGGTCGACCGTAATGTTCATCGCCATCATCAACAGCCCATCAGCCATCACTCAACTATACACTGGCTGACTCATCGCGCTTCGTGTCTGAGATCGACTGTATAAAGCAGAGGACAAGAAGACGAAGAACAGTAACAAGATGTCAGGCTATTACCATGTGCGAGAAACACGCGCAGCTCGACTACCCTTAAACACACAGAATACTGTGGCACCTCACCTATGGAACAAACTTCCTCCATCTCTTCGCGTTCCTTGTCAGTCGGCCACCTCAGAGTGCTCTCCTCCATCGCCAGGCTCTGACTCTGCTCCTAAATCGGTAGTCGG
>Ga0049107_10000402_pt1 | contig 12779 bp, 2 predicted proteins | sample WorMetilPIANOSA1_FD_61187 | JGI IMG/M metagenome (GOLD analysis project Ga0049107, IMG submission 61187) | Marine gutless worms symbiont microbial communities from Max Planck institute for Marine Microbiology, Germany - Olavius ilvae PIANOSA.1 | ecosystem: Host-associated > Annelida > Digestive...
CAGACTCTGCGTCATGGTCTACAAGTGTCTACACGACATGGCACCGCCATACTTGTCTGAACTGTGCCGGCAGACCCGCAACATCGAAGGGCGCCGTCAACTGCGCTCAGCGACTCGCGGCGATCTCGACGTCCGTCGTCCAAGATGTCGACTGTCAACATACGGCACTGTGCGCTGGCCCAGCAGCATGGAACTCTTTACCTGATCGTTTAAAGAACAGTGTATATACGGTATAGAACAATTTAGGCGTTTATTAAAATCTTTTCTTTTTTTCTAGCTACTAGCGCATGGAGCACATTAGAGATTTTCATGATTATGCGCTATATAAATTCACATTTACATTTACAATTACCGGCTAACCCAGATCCATATGGAAAATGGCCGTTAAAATGGAGAGAGAGAATTATGAAGTTTCAATATCATTTTGTTCTGGATTTGCGAGCCCGAACGGAACAGATGGAACAGAACGACAGCGTCATTTCCTAATACGGTCACGTGGACAGCCGTATAATAGTGGTCCTGAAAGTTCCTGGGAAAATCCTTGAATTTCAATGTCCCACAACTTCACATGACGCTAAAAGGCATCTTTTAATAGACCAGTAATGTTGCGGTTCATAATGTCTGTAGGTAGCGAAATGGCATGCAACTGTTAAGGTTTCTCGTTATGTTCTGCAATGTACAGTCACTGAAGAGCCACGGTTCTGCTGCTGATGAAGCTGCTTCACCCGCAGACAAGCCTGCGTCGGCCGCTGATCAACAGACTGAATGTAACGATGGACAAGTCGACAGACAGGTAGCGTTTTTATGTTTCGTGTATTTTGTTCTCCGTGTCTCTTGAAATGCTGCTGTGTGTCAGCAGCAGCAGCAGCCGAGACTCATTGAATAAGATGAAGGACTCTCATGCTTGTTTCTTTCCTACTGAGACCTGAGGCCCGATTCCCAAAACTTCCTAAGAATTTCTTAATATTTTCTGAAGTCTTGCATAAAAGTTTGTCCTAAGTTGTTCCTAAGACTGGAAGTAAGTTAGGAATTCCTAAGAAATACTTAAGCAATTCCTAAGTCAATTCTCAAAACACTTTCTTAGCTCTTCTTAATCTTTTCTTAAGTTTTATTACTTATTCTTAGCATCATACTCAAAAACGTGTGCTGCCGTATAATTCGTCGTCATTTCATTTGTCAAGAGTGACTTTCGGCTTTAAAACTTTTCTGTTCATAGACAGTGAGTACAAATACGCCATTATTTTCCTGTAATTTTCTTAAGTTTTTCCTAAGACAGCTTCCTTGCTGTCCTAAGTTTGTTTCTTAACCTTTTCCTAAGTTTTTCATAGGAAAACCTTAAGCCTAAGTTCAACTTGGGAAGTTTTGAGAATTGGGCTCCTGGTTGGGTGTTGACGGTGACACTTTGCAAAATTTACGGATGGGCCATGTCAAAAGTCAGCTAATGGACATCGAGTAAAGCCCGAGTACAGACATCCTGTTTGTCTAAAACTGAAGTTGATTATGCACTTGCAGTCCACTTTGGTCCTTTCCAATGCGCCATTTCAGTGTGCCTCTGAACAAATCACTTTATGTGATGACACTGCAAGAGGAAGAAGTGGTTGTCATCAATTTTAACGCCCGTTGGCTATGCTGCCGTCGTATGTATATGATTTTTCTGTCCGTCCATCCGTCTGTCTGTTCGGCACACTCTGTTGATGGTGTTATGGTCGGAATTCATTTTGCAACGCCGTTTTGGCTCAGAAAACTGGAATGACGTGCGTATCAGGTTCTGAAAAAAAGTCTGATGATATGTGAAGCCGTTTAGACACAATACCAGCACGTGACAGATGGACAGACAGATTCGGATCCATATCAGTATCTCTTGTTGATATGCTGATGCACGATAAAAATGTTGTTGTTTGGCAAAAAAATATTAGTTACTATGGAATGTCCTCGTACTGAATGTACATCTGGTACATTCAGAAAATAAGTCACTGGCTGTCAGAGAACTTCCCGGAACCAGGAAGACTGACGTCAACCTGTGGATTACTTCCTGATATGACGCTTCCCCCTTTGATACTTTCATTTGTCGTGTATAAACTCACCTGCAAATGCGTGCCCAGGAATTTTCATTGGGGGGGGGGGGCAAGACCGGAGGGGGAAATTCGAGGCCGAACTTCCGAAGGCCGAGAGCGGGATGGGTTTATTGGGGAGGGAGCAGTAAAGCCCTTTGTCCACCAGCTAGGGGGTCTGGGGGAGCGCTGTCAGCTCCCCAGCGGGGTTTGGAGCGGAACCCCGACCGCTAAAAGGTTTTCCACCATTTTCAACCTCTCGTGACAATTAGTGTTAATTGTGGACTATCTTGCAGCCATTGGGGGGGGGGGCAAGACCCCCGTGTCCCTCCCCCTTGCCCTTGCGTACGCCCTTGCTCACCTATACTCTACCTTACCATCCAGCGACTGCTGATGCCTCCGATTCATTGTTATCGTTCGTTGTTGTTTTGTGTAAGTTTGCGCAGTTTTCTGTGTAATGTTGTAGTCCGCACAGAGCCGCGCATCAGTTGCTGGGAAGACTTCATCACCAGTTACACCGGCACCAGCTGGAGAACAACCTGCTTCAGCAACTGATACCCATGCTGAACTTGAACAAGACCACGGTGACCTCTGCCTGGTAACACGCTTGCTTTCTAGTGCTCGTGTAGTCCAAATTTCAGTAGCACAGAACAGATATTATGTATTTGCAGTATGTTCTATTTATTGCTTGTTTAGCTGTAATAACATACGTTTGATCTTATCGTTATGTCGCTGTCTCTCTCCAGTCCCTTTCAATGTCCATTTTCCAGATGGATTGGGGTTAGCCGGTACCAGAACGTCTCCATTCTGGATTTTAACAGAGCTAAGGATGATGGAGGTTGTGGTGAGAACTGTAACTATAAGACATGCAAAGCTCCAGTTAAATCGTCACCACCAGCAAACCAACACCCAGTATTTTTACAGGCCGGATGCCCTTCCTGTCGCCCAACCAACAGTGTCAGAGCACTGAAGGAAAAATCGTATTGTTATGTCTGTTTGCAAATAAATTAACAAATGTGTAAGTATGTATTGTGCCATGATGACTTCTGTTATTCTGCTGCCATTACCACAAAAGCTGCTACTAATATTACTGTCTTTGCCACCGACTGACTTACTACTAGGCCTACTTCTGCCGTTTTATTAATGTTATTGTCATTTTTATGTATCTTTGTTTTACTTTTAATTTTTGTTCCCTTTATTCATTTATATATTATCCCTTCAGTGCTTCGACACTGTTAGTTGGGTGACAAGAGGGACATCTGGCCTGTAAAAAGTCTGGCACCTACAATCCTCAGAGGTTCTTAGGGACACCTTCACGGAAGCCGACTTAACTTGGAGTGATCTGCATAAAACTAGGCCTGTTAAATAAAAACTGAAGGCGGTCATCATTTTATACCGTGAACTATGGCATTTTACTAGCATATGTTAAGTGACCTCATTCTGCCAGAGTTGCACCAGTATCTAAGTAAGTAAGTAAGTAAATTTGTAGAGCGCATCGTCGTGACACATCTAATGCGCTACTTCAGAGATCGACTGCATTCCAGCAGGGCTTGTGGACGAGCTGATCGAATAGTGGTGTATATAGACTCCACGGTTCTGTCTGTACACTTTGAACACTGGCTGTAGTGTAGACTAGTCACTGACATTTTCCACTGTTTTAGAACGACGAATACTGTGGGAATGTTTGGCAGATTTTAAAAGTCAGCTGTTTAATCAAAATTACTGTCGAATGATATTATACTGTTTAAAAGTCCATTTTTGGTGTCAGGTTTCACAGGATGTCGTATACCAAAAATTATAATAATCAGGAGATTTTTCACAGAGTTATTCGAAAAATAAACAGGTATGCTATGGGGGACGTTTCTTGAGACACACGGTATGAGTACAAACACTTCTGCCTTCAATGCATCTGGATTGTAAAAAAAATCTTGCTGCAATAATACCTAAAGGTTTGACTTGTAGGAGGAAATGTGGGTGACCCGGCCTAAGTTACCCACGGTTTGACCATGGAAAAATATATAAGCCAAGAGAAAGAGAAGCAGGAACATCGTTGTTCATTGGAAAATGTTATGTTTGTGGTAGAACTACAAATTATAGGGAATGGTTTTGTGGTTTGTCTGAGAAAGATTTTGATGGTATTCTGCAGACTACCGAGGCTGAAGATGCGGTGACGACCGAAGAAGAGGCATCTACCGAAGTTGAAGAACGTGCAGAGAGTGCCGAAGCTCAGGAAGTGGCGACTGATGAAGACAAAGTAACTTCCGCCGTTGATGACACAGCAGAAGAGTCAAACCAAGACGCTGAGCCTGACGTATCCACTACAAGAACCGACGACGAAGTTGACCTGATCGATGGAACTGCCAAACAGCAAAAGACTAAGGAACAAGCGGAGAAAGTTTCTCCGTCTTCCAGCCCAGTCCACGGAGACAGTCCTCAACCAGCTGTTGTTGCAGGCGACACAGCAGAGGAAGAGGGACAAATCCAAACTGAGCAGGCCACTGAATGTAATGATCGAAACATCGCGGCTGCTAAAATCCAGGCCGGGTTTAGAGGCATGAAAACACGGAGAGAATACCAAGTTACGAAAGCAACGACGACATCCGGCGACGACACGCAAGAAAAGAATATTTCCGAAGAGGCAGCAACAAGCAGAAGATCACCCACGGAAGAGGTTGCGGCAGTGGAAGTTTCTCCAGAAACAGCGGCAGCCAGCTCGAAGATTCACGCCGCAGTGAAGGGATACCGGATCCGGAGAAATTACACAGCCGCAGAGCCAAAGTCCGACGTTGACGACGCCGAGCTGCAGAAATCAGCAGCAAAAATTCAGGCTGGTTTTAGGGGCTACAAAGTCCGGAGAGAATTAAAAACACCTGCAGTTCGCGAGGAAGAACGCGACCCGGACGCGGAAAAGGCCGCATCCAAGATACAGGCTGGTTTCAGAGGATACGCAGCACGAAAGCATCTTCATCGGGCAACAGTCAACGACGGTTTTGTCGACACTGCAAAGCAAGATGCTGTCACGAAAATCCAGGCCGGTTTCAGGGGATATAAGACAAGGAAATCTCTCTGTGACAAAAGCAAAGAGCAAGAAAAGGTGGACGAACAGTCCACCGATGAAATAGCGGCTGCCACAAAACTTCAGGCTGGCTTTAGAGGGTATAAAGTAAGAAAAGAAATGAGGTCGCACTTGGATACCAGTATCCCTTCTCAGCCAGTAGACAATGAATCAGCAGAGACAGCAGAAGTGAAGTTTACAGAAGATGAAACAGCCGCTGCCAAAAAAATCCGAGCAGGATTTAACGGTTTTAAGATCAGAAAATCCTCGAAATCAACAGAAAATCTAAATGATGAAGATACAAATAAAGCTGCAGCTGTTACTAAGATCAAGGCCGGTTTTATAGGCTATCAGGCGCGAAAAAACACGAAATCACAGAAAGAGGATAAAGAAATGGATGAGGAAATGGCTGCAACGAAAATTCAGGCTGCATTTAAAGGTAAGCAGGCGAGGAGAGGCCTCAGAACAAAGAAAGATGAAAATGAGGAGCAGAAAACTGATAGAGCTTTAGCTGCAACGAAAATTCAGGCTGGCTTTAGGGGTTATCACACAAGGAAAAGTTTGAAAACGAAGAAAGGTGAACATGAAAACCAAGAAAGGGATAAAGCTGCAACAAAAATTCAGGCTGGCTTTAGGGGTTATCACACAAGGAAAACTTTGAAAACGAAGAAAGATGAACATGAAAACCAAGAAAGGGATAAAGCTGCAACAAAAATTGACGCTGGCTTCAGGGGTTATCAGACGAGGAAAAGTCTGAAAGGAAAGAAATCTGATGACCAGGAAATTGATAAAGCTACAACAAAAATTCAGGCTGGCTTCAGGGGTTATCGTGTGAGGAAAAGTCTTAAAAGAAAGGAAGATCAGTATGATAACCAGAATGTAGAAAAGGCTGCAGCTGCACCAAAAATTCAGGCCGGTTTCAGAGGTTATCAGACCAGGAAAAGCCTCGAAGCAAAGAAAGATCAACTTCAAGACCAGGAAATGGAGAGAGCTGCCACAAAAATCCAGGCTGGCTTTAGGGGTTATCAGATAAGGAAAAGAATCAAACCAAAACACTGTCAACTTGAATACCACGAAATGAACAGAGCTGCAACGAAAATTCACGCAGGCTTTAGGGGTTATCAGACAAGAAAAAGCCTCAAGATAAAGAAGTTTCAACGTGAACACCAGGAAATGGAGAGAGCTGCGACGAAAATTCAGGCAGGTTTTAGGGGTTATCAGATAAGGAGAAGTCTCAAAGTAAAGCAGTATCATGTTGAATACCAGGAAACGGTTAAAGTTGTAGCTATAACAAAAATTCATGCTGGATTCGACGGCTGTGAGTCAAGAGAAAACTGGAAGGTGGCAAAAGAAGAGAGGGAACACGACGAAACCACGGCAGCTACAAAGATACAGGCTGGTTTCAAAGGTTATAAGACGAGAAAGGAAATAAAACTTGCCAGAGAATTGGAAAAGGAGGAGAACAAAGCTGCGGCGAAGATTCAGGCCGGTTTTCGAGGCTGCAGAAAAAGAAAAGAGTTGAAATCGGACAAGGAGGTTGCATCAGCGGGAGATCGGCCAGATGATCGAGGCAGTTGGAACAAAGATGTTGAGGCAAGTGATGCGGCAACCAAGATTCAGGCGGGATTCAAGGGCTACAAGATGCGGAGGGAGATGCAAGCAACTCAAGAACGCAAACGAGCAGCCGCCAAGATGCAGGCCGGCTTCAGAGGATGCAAAACTAGGAAAGCGTTGAAAGCTGAACCCGAAAAGGAGGATGACGAGCAGTAAAATTGACAGTGAGAATGAAGACTAAAGAACCACTGCACACGAAGCTGCTGAGAGACATAATAATAATAATTATAGTAATAATCAAATTTCTATAGCGGCATATGGTCGTAATTTCAGAGGCGCTTCATGTGGCATCAACAGTCATTAAAGACGTGAAATGTTAAGCATTTTTCACATGCAAATGCGTTAGTCTGTCACTACTTATGAATTGTTATGCATATATCGTTGTAGTCGTTTTTCTGCAGTGTAATATATTTATTTATACATAGGCTGTAGTTTTTATTAATACTGTTTTATTAATACTGTTCTGTTATTTCATTCCTTTGTATCTTAGCTCTACGTGACATCGTTTTTTTGTTATAAAATTTAAGAATTCTAGGATAAGAAATGCGTGTTTGTTAGTTGCAGAGTTTTCAAATATCGTGATAAGTTACATACATAATAATATTTATGCTTTTGTCTGTTTTGTGTTGTTAATCATATATGTGAATACAATGCTGTGTGTCTTACCAGCTAAAAAAAGTTGTTACTGTTTAGCGTACTGTATTCCGCATTTGGAATTAAATGTTTTCTGAATAAAATGTTTTTTTTTCGATCTTGCACGCATATCTGTACTGCAAATATGAAACATTTTTTTGTGTAAAACATATCAGCAGATGTTGCCATAAGCTTACCTGCATTTTACATATTGTGATAGGCTATTGTTGCATATACTGTTATTGTTACTCGTGGATTGTTGTGAATAGTGAATTAATTGTCACAAAACGAGAAGGCATGATTGTAGTTACGTCGTTTACATGCTGGGTTTCTTCTTTGTTTCGTAGACAAGCCTTATGAAACTGAATGACGAGATAGCATTAAATTAAATGTGAATGATGTATTATTTGTATTGATGCTGACAGGCTGTTAAGCGTCGCCATTCGTTACGTCATCTGTTACCTGACTGTTGCTATGATTGTAATTTTCTGGAATGTCGTTTTGTCTCGTTTTGTCATTGTACTCAGTAACAGTTTTGTGCGTTTGCTGTGTGTTTATGCTTTTTGCTTAAGTTATAACCTGGACAACATTCAAGGGTGCAGAGGATGCAGCTGGAGGAAATTGAACGGACTGTAACGATCACCTTGAGGGCAATGAACATCTATAACAGTTTGAATGTTAAAACTATCTCTTAGGCCGTTTGTATTAAGTATAGCTTTTAGCTACTGTCTATTAATGGTTGACGATTGCTTTATACGCCTTCACGTCAGAGTTGGAACCGGGTCTGAACTGCTGACTCGACCCGACCCGACCCGGACGCTTGTTGACTCGGTGACCCGACCCGGTCACTGAGTGTCTGTGCTTTGAATGAGAGATCATTCTGACGACGGTGTGCTACTAGTGAATGCTTTCTGCCAAAAATCCCCGGTCTAGGCAGCACATATACAGATCACGAAAATTTTCCAACAGATTACTAGAAATCTGAACTAGCTAAGACGGCGTGAAAATACAGAGCACACAGAATCCCACAGATTCCAAGATGGCGTATTCTCTCCCCAAAAGCAACAATAAAGCGCGTGCATACAAACTACAAAAACCGGGTCAGACACCGGGTCTGTAACACTGACCTGTGACCCGACCCGATCAAAGTAGTTGACCCGTGACCCGCAAACCCGGTTCCAACACTGCTTCACGTGTTTATGCATTCGGTTGCCGCCATAACCGGGGCGATCGAAAATGCAGGCCTGGAAAAGACGGGGCAAATAGCGTGGATAAGATATCTTGACGGGTTTTCGCCCGGTCTGTCCCTGCATTTTCCAGTCCTACGTTTTCCATGGACCCCTGACTAGCCCGCTGTTTAAAAACATCTTGTGTGCGCACTTAACCTGTTACTGATCGTTGTTAGAGCGCCGACGTCGAAAACATGACAGTATTAAATATTTGTGACACGACGTTTGAGATTATCGCACATGGGCGTTATGCTGGCGCTTGTTGGTTCACCATTGTATCACGCTGGTTCACGCTGTATCTTCTTCTTTCAACAGTCATTTTGTGAAGATTTTGTGCCAGTTTTCTTATGTGACAGTCTTTGTCATCACATGTTGACGACCCGCTGAATAGCGGCTATAATCTCTGCGCTAAGTAGTCGATGTTTAGACAATACCCCGCACAAAAAGTAAGCCAAATGTTTTTTTACTATAACCAACAACTTTCCGTCAAATTCGGCGTATAACGTTAGCATTAAATGCTTAACAAAGTGGCATACGGATTATCCATTTCGCCTCACGTATGTACGCACACTACCTTGTAATGTCATGAGCGTCAAACGACAGTTCACGTTTTTGTTAGCAAAAACTAGAGTATTAAGAGGAAAACAATTTTCTGTCTGTTCTAAGCACATCATTTCCTTACATTGTTACGATGAACGTGCGAAGTGTTCACCATTCGCTGTAACACACGGTGTCAGATGATGACACGTACCACTGCTGAACTGCTCATGCATGACGGCATGGTCGCACCCACTCAGTAAACAGCGGCAGTGTCGTATTAGCTAAGTGTATGTGGTTGTCTCCACCAACTTACTTATACCTTGAACTCTTTGTTGAAATTTATGTGAAATTACACTATTTCTGTCACAATTTTGTCCCTCGTAACATTACAAGTTAGTGTGCATGCACACGTCTTGAACTGGATAGTTTTTAAAGCATATCTTTCAGCATTCATTGATGTAGCTACAAGTCAAAATTGATGGAAATTTGTGAACAATTTTTAAACTTGAACCAAGTTGGCTTACATTTTGGTGGACACGGTGTACATAAGCTTGGACAGTGGTGGTTGGGCGACAGGAAGTGCGTGTAAAATGCATTCTTCAGAGATTCTCCTTTGGAGAGCTTTGATATCCAACCTAACCTGGACTAATCTCCGAAGACACAGGCCCGTTAAACAAAAGCTCGAGTAGTAGTAGTAGTAGTAGCAGCAGCAGCAGCAGCAGCAGCAGCAATAGTAGTAGTGTAGTAGATGACAAGCATCTGTGACCATTGGTAAAGACTTTTACCGATTTATTTGTGACGTCGCAATATACATGGGTCACTCTGCTGTAACTTATGCCGAAAAAAAGAACTTGCTCATATGATCATGTCAAACAAGATTTATGCTTTATATTGTTGTCATCACTGATGTAACTCTGAACATGTCAGTACTGAACTTGTCGATGTTGCTGCGAAGTCGACTGCTCCTTCTGGACAGGCTGGCCATGACGGAAAGCTGTAAAAAGAGAGCTCTATAGTGTTTTCACGCTGTGAACCATCGTACATATAGGCCCATTCAGAGCGCAATGATAGCGTTAAAAGTTAAATAAGTAAATATCAATCAGCATCATTTCAATTAATTGTCTATAACACATAACTGCAAAGATGTGTTGCACTTTGTTAATCGCACAAAAAAGACTTACCAAGGACTGAGTCGCATTGTATAAACGTTATTTGAAGATTTCAGTGGCACTTTGCTCAATTCTTTAATATCGGATTAAGTATCACTTGAGGCCCTTGGCTCTAAATCACTAATTAACATTTGTGACAGACAGACATGACCAATGACTAGGACCTGAACGGCATGCTGCGTCGAATACGAGTCCAAACTGTATCACGGATGATATTCGCCTGTTGGTAGCTGTAGTTCGCTGTGAGCGGACGTGTCGGAGAAGTCGTGAAGATAGGGCGATCACAGTTACTGCCAGAACGATGCATTTACACGTATAGAGGAAGTGCGGCGCGCGCACATCACACGAAGCCCGCTGACCGCTGACGCTTGACCAGCAGTGACCAGCGGCGGTCGTGTGACGTATACGGACGGCCGCTGTCAGTGTAAATGGCATGATCCCGACAGCAACTGTTGCGCCAAAAGACACGCGTCACGAACATCATCTGTATGATGACTGCATACAGCAACCGCTCCGCTGAAACCAGTCTGTCAACGGTGCAGATCGATGACCTATGCTGACTAGAATGGCACTCAGTAGATCGCATATACCTCCGCCAGGGCACAACAGCAGCCTTTAGTTACCATTAAACACACGCCGGGTAAAACACAGCCTAACCAGTGCCTGCTGAGTATGACGTGTGACGTCGAAAGACATGATAACCCTAACTCTGCCCCATTAACATAATCAAGATTATCAACAAAATCTAATCGTTTCTTCCTTGCCCCACGTGCCACTTTCCACTGAATTTTGTGAAAATCGGTTGAGTGGTTTTGCGTAATTCTGCTAACAAACAAACAAACTAACTTTCAAACTAACTACGATGAAAGCATAGCCTCCTTGGCAGAGGTAAACATTTAGTAGAGCGGATGGATTACGCGAGGGGGCGCGGCAGAACTGACAGTGGCTGTACGAGTGATTCCAAGGGCCGAACGTCGGGGCCTGCAAGTGGTAGGTTCTTGGGTAGGAGGGGGCAGCAAGCCCATCCCCACCAGTTAATGGGTCCGTGGGGATCGCTGGCAACTATCCCAGCGGGGTTCGAGGGGCGGAGCCCCTTTCGCCTGAAGGTTTCTTTTGCATTTTAGTTACTCCCGCACTGATAACAGATTATGTTCAGTTGTCTTTGGTAGCCGCGGACTGCGAAGTATATGTTCCGTGACCATAGATCCGCCACTGCAATTTTGACACTGTACTGCACAACGGCCATGAAGAAACCATTAGATTTGGTGGTAATTACTAATTAATTAATCCGTTGTTGCGGCTTCGTCGTCAAATTCTGACGTTCTGTTCTGACATGACAAATGATGGCCTTTGATGGTTGTTACATTTACTACGTTCATGAGAGGTATAAGACCCTGCCCGCATAGTATGCGAGGATCCTCGGAACACTTACCCATCCCCGGCCTCTAGTTTTCTCCATACTTGCTGAAAATCCCCGAAAGGGTTGGGGGCTCACATTATGGCTTACGAATGCACCGCGTTACGTGGATTCAGTTTCCCACGAACCAGATTAATGTTCAACGTGTGCCAATATAATCGCATGACTTTACAACGCTAAACGATACTGCGACAACGGACCGAGTCACTCGACGCGGCGTCACATGCAGCACGAGTCTTGTCGGGTGATGAGAAATGTCCGGCGACAACAGAGATACCATCAGCTGTGTTCACCGTCACGGCATACGTCTGGTGGGTGAGAACACAGCCACGGTTCTCGACTGTCGCCCGACAGTCCGCTGGACGTTCTGATCTTCGTGACTTCGTCCGTCTGGTCTGCATACAGTAGCCCCAGTAGACTCGAGAAGCTGTGCAGTCTGCGTCCCCACTGCGGAGCACGCCAAATGCGGATGCTATTGTGCTTCGACGCGTAGTGCTGCCATCTGCCGTTAAGCTTATTCGGTAGTGGTTTGGACTACGGTAAAATGTTTCACCGGCGATGTTAACGAGGCCAGACATAACGAGACCGAAGCCCAGGCCAAGACCAAATGGTTCGAGATCCAGACCAAGACCGAAGCCTTACTTCTGAGGCCGAGGCCAGAAAGTGTATGGATTATACACAGCAGATGTTAATTCGTGAAGTTAATGTTTTGTGTATTACGTATTTTTGTCATACCGGCATGCATCAATTACATTCAACCTTGACTACTGTTCATCGCACGTAATTAAGCAATATAGACAGCGATATGCTAAGGTTTCTGTTTCCAGCATGCATGCGAGCTTAGCGGCGCAGTGTTTTGTAATCGATTGGTCCTGTCTGTTTGTGTGTGTGTTTGTGGGTTAGTTAGTTTGTTTGTTTGTGGGTCTGTTACCACCTGACGGGTTCTATATTTAGTATATTTTGTGTATTTTATTTTACTTTCTTTCATGTATGTGTTTAACTGTTCATTGTATTGTGTATCTTGAAATTGCTTTGCGTGTACGTTTGTTACACAATTAATAAAGATCAATC
>Ga0049107_10000403_pt1 | contig 12777 bp, 6 predicted proteins | sample WorMetilPIANOSA1_FD_61187 | JGI IMG/M metagenome (GOLD analysis project Ga0049107, IMG submission 61187) | Marine gutless worms symbiont microbial communities from Max Planck institute for Marine Microbiology, Germany - Olavius ilvae PIANOSA.1 | ecosystem: Host-associated > Annelida > Digestive...
TTGCAAATTTGGTCGCTGTACGTCAAACGGTATTATAAGCGGCCCTTCCCTAATTGGTAGGATGGTCGAAATTTATTGCTCTTCAAATTTGCCCGCAGTCTATCAGATCTGAATATTTGGTTAGAATCCGAAAACGAACACACGCACGCACACACAAACGAACAATGACGCCGCAAACATAGCTTTTTTCATCGTCGGAGGTGAGCATTCACATTCTCGTGACATCTGCTGAACCTATGTAAAGGTAGACCGGTTTAGTGATATTGGCATTTATATCTTCGTCGTTTAGCCCCGTAGTCTGAAGGATGTATAAAAGTCTACAGCAAGGGAGTCCTGTTAGACGCGAATGCAAGCCATTGGTTTTATAGTTAAACTAATGCAGTCAAACACTGTTCTGAAATCGACTGAAATAGACAACTCCGAATAGCAGTTTGGAATGAATAGCAGTCATGTCATTTATACTGGCTGTATTGTTTTACCGAAAAACAAATAAACAAAATGTTTGGTTGTTTGCAGAAGGCGATCCGCGCAGTCATTGCGCTGAAACGCATGGGGTTCGACATTTCTCGAGATCGGAGGTAAATTCGTCATTCGTATTTTTTTCGGCGTCGGAATATTTTAATAATAACACAAAATTTTCATTTGATTAGACGAAACGGGACTTTTTGTTTTGCGTCGTCGAAACGGGTTTAACAGTGAAGCAAGTATAAGGAAGGGCATAAGTAGGGGGTCAGACAGTTTTGCGCATGCGTAATGAAAATTAGCATTCACGCCAAAAACTGCAAAGACTTCCGGTTAGTTAGATGTAATAACCGGCAGTAGAAATGTTGCGAATGGTCAAGGTAGGCCGACAAAACGTTTTGTCAGGCTGACATTGTGTAGATTGTGTACTGACAAATTTATGTCGGGTTGACGTGTAAGGCCGATTTGTAGGCCTAGGTCCGATTTGTCGGTGGCTAGTGTGAACAACGTATTGCAGAGAGCCTGCAAATATCGTCGTGCATCTTGTTACTCAGAACGATTACAATATCTTCTTGTGTTTTTCAGGTCACTTGCAATTGCTGAAAACACATCTGGTGACAACGAGGCAGTGGCGTCACATCCGGTGGGAGATGTCGGTATTCGTGACAAAATACTTCCAGCACCAGTCGACAAAACTCTTTCAATTTGCTTTCCGACTTCGTCATCGTCGTCAGTTGACCGTCCAGTTTCCGGTCTCTCCGGCGACGCGTGCACTGTGAAGGCTGTCGGGAACGGTCACGTGACCAACATGGCGCCAAACTTCCGGTTACGTAACGGAACGACACGAGGCGAGGGTGAACGCGCGTTGCTGACTGCGGAGGAGGATGAGAAGGTTTCCGCCAGGAAAACTGATGACCGTCGCCGTGGTCATCGTCGCAAGCAGCAGCCAGACCAACAGCAGCAGCAAAAACACGAGGGGATACAGAACTGGCAGATTCCGAACTGTTCGAAGACGGCTAATTCGTTGCACATCACTCCAGGTGACAACCTTCTTCAGCATCATCATCATCATCATCATAATCGTCAGCAGCAGAAACTGCATCACGAACAGAACACGCTGCCCACGAACTTTTCAAAAACGGTTTCTTCAGTAGAGAAGACACGAATTGCAGACAAGTGTCATCATCGTCATCGTCAGCAGCATCAGCAACAACAACAACAACATGAAAAAGAAATACTACAGAACTTGAGTTTGCCACCTTCGAACTGTTCCAGCACAGTTACTTCTACAGAGAAGAATCGAATAGAAAACGATCAACTTCTTCATCCCCTTGATCATCTTCATCATTTTCTTCTTCAGCAGCAGCAGCAGCATGAGCATCGGCGGCAAGAACGGCAGTCGAAAGCTACTTCGAAGAACTGGGACAATTCAACGGCCGTGACGCTAAATGATCTAACTCCCGCAGTGATAAGCGACACGCTGACTAGAAATCGCGAACGTACTACACGACCTGGACCGCCAGCGCCGACTAGCTCCCTGCTTCGGACTCCGGACCATACCAGACCCTTACTTCATACATCGGCCACCGTCGATGGACCGTGGGCGACGGCGACAGAAGCGAAGACGTCTTCGCCGGTTACGCGACCGGAGCAAAACCGGCAAGACGGCTTCGTGACTTGCACGTTGCCACGTGCGCGGTTCCAGTCATCTGGGGCGATCAACGGCGAAGTCCGTCAGCGGCAGCCGGTCCTGTCCCCCGCTGCCAGCCACCTCGCTACCTCTTCCCACCCGCTCCAGACGCCCTCCTACCAGCCCGTCATCGGGCGACCAAGCTGGCTCGGCAGTCACAACCCTTCGACGCCAACATCCAAGTCCAAGGATGCGGCGTTCACGAAAGACCGCGTTCAGTTCTTCACACACAACGAGTTAGCCGCGGCCGTGGCGATGGACAACTCCTGCAACAGCGAACAGAGAACGTCGGCGACGTCGAAACGCAACTGGTTCCGTCGTGGGCTGTTTAAATGAGCAGCTTCGTGTAAGACGCAAGGCTCGCGGTGAACTAGAAACTGCAAGTGCTATAATATTCGTGTCTCCTCTAGAGTTAACGGCGCGTTTTAATCTGATTCATCAGATGGCGCCTTGCTTAGACGTTTCTTTGCGATTTCTTCAACAATTACCAGTTGTTGTTCAAAGTTCTTTACAAGCACAACTTCACACATATGATTGTATGGTATCGGGATGATCCGATGGAAATCCGGATAGAAATGGCACTTAGAATGAAAGAAAGTTGAAAGATCATGTGCAACAACAGGACTGGTCATCTGCACGTCTGCAGATAGCAAAGCGATGGAAAGGTCAACCAGACAATGTATATTCAGATTGATACGTGTAATTAATTACGCATTTTGATGACGCTTGGTGGAAATTTACTTATAAGAAGCATATGTCCACCACCACCACCACCACTACTACTACATGTACTTTGGGCTTTTGTTTAACGGCCTATTATTCTGCTATAAACTCCAGATTAAGTCTGGCCTCCCATGGTTCTAAAAAAGAATTGCCCTTCCTGTCACCCAAAACAACAGCGTCAAAGCACTGAAGGAACTCAAAAAGAAGAAGTCGACGAAAGGAAATAAAACTACTGATTTATAGTGAACACTTTTGAAGTACTTTGACATCGTCAGAAGTCACGCCATAACGACGCGACATAGTTTGTCTAACAAAGATCCGGTAGAACTATATACGCACTATACGTTATCTGCGAAGTTTGATTGGCGACTGTGCGTTTTGAAACGCTGGTCCTTCGGCGTAAACTCGTAGAAACTTCTTCGTCGAAAAGATAGTAAATGTGTGGAACTCTTTGCCGTGTACTGTTGATTTTTCATCCCTAGCCAGTTTCAAGCGATCTGTCACCAGCACTGACTTCTCTGCATTCTTAAGATATACAAGCCAATTTAAGTGACTGATTTATTGACTGATTGATTGAATTCTGATGTTTGTGTATGTTTTTTTAACGGTCTATTATGTTTATGGGCAATTGGTCTTTGTGTCCAGCTCATGTACTGGTATCTCTGTCATTGTTATGATTGTCGTTTTCTGAGCAAATAAATAAATAAATGAAATAAAATAAACATTTATGTTGAATAGAAATCCACCAGCAGAAATCCATGTAGATTATTCATGAGGTTGAATGCCCGTTTAACGTCATTTAGGTCACGATAGGAAACGAGAAATTTTAGTAAAAAGTGCAAGGAGACGATGTACCGTATTATACTAGCAGTGTGACAATAGTGTCAAAGTTCTGGCGACTAGTTTTTATGCGTACGAACATTTCTGTGCGTGTGCAGTTTCCATACGACTTAGTGAGCTTCCTGTATTCCTGTGTTACTGACTGTCACGTGCCAATATCTGCGTTCAGTCCGAAATACGAGACGTGCGGTAGACTAAGCTGGCTTAACTGCCAGCTTTCGAGCGCACGTTAATATAGTATCTTTACTTACTTACTACTTACTTACTTACACTGCAGATGAAGCGAACAACGATTGCGATGTTGCCGTTGATTGTAAGTCTTCGTACCGGTACCGTTGTCTCGATGTGTGTATGTGTGTGGGTGTGAATGTTAGCATGATAAAACGAAATCCCCTGATCAGAATGACTTGAAACTTGGCATGATAGTAGTTCTCGACCGTTTGTCGAAGCTTGTTGATTATGGGTTCAAAAGGTCAACCGTCAGGGGCACATGGTCATGGTCGCCGGCCTGCATATTTCGGGACTGTCGCCGAATCTACGATGAAGCGCCTTTACCATTGTCAATATTATTTTATCCACGCCGACGACGGATCTGCATCTCCACAGAGTGCAATTTTCTTCTAGATATTTATCGATTGATCAGCTGATGTAGTTGATGCTTCGGGACTGATGACGAGAGCGCCATCTATTAGTCAACACCATACATAGTCCGGAGTGATGCCAAGCTGTCTTTTATACTAACCGTGCAGCCAGATCCATCGCGTTCTGACAGGCGTTTATTTTCCAGTAATTACGAGTAACATGATGATGCTATAGTACCGTATGCCATACACTTTGCGTGTGCCCGCGAATTGCAACTGTGATGTGTTAACCGGTGACAGGTAAATATGGTACTCCTGTAGACGGATTTTTTTGCATAGATAATTAATATAGGCTAGGTTAGTAATAAGTATGCTCCATATCTCGAGCATATAAACTCGAGAATGAGTATAAGTCAGACTGTGTACCTGTTGCACCAATTTCTGCTGTAGTATGGATTAAACTCGTGTCGCTGATGTCAATGCTACCACGATCTCTAGTACGTGACAACTTAAACAGCTACCGTGACTCCCAGTCATACTAGTATATTTGTCATACTTTATGTTGTTTTTTTCCCTAGGAAATATGCCTACCTACCTTACGAAACAAAATAAGCCTAAATGCTAGAATAAGCAAATAACTGTTCTTGAACTAAAGATGTATTTCACAGTTTTCAGTCGATTTTCTCGTTTGCGACACCAACAGTCTGAACTACTATATCGATTACATATGCTCACACATATACAACTATTACTAATACCTGTAAATAGCTGTTGACTGCAACTCTGGATTTCGTTTATTTTCAAGTAAAGAAAAATAACAACTCCACATAAAAGTAATAATAATAACCGGAAACTACTTAGCTACCGGTTACAACCAACGAAAGCGTAAAACAGGAAGCAAATAATGATAAAACTTCGCCAGGGAGATACAGCGCTGGTGATATATAAGACTGCATAGAGTGGAAGTGGAATATGTAGAGGCATGCATAGCAATAGCGATCCTCAGGCGGGTTAAGCTGAACAAGAATCCTATGCGGCAACGCTCGCACCACTGGGTATATACCATGTCCAGAAGAAAGAAAGCAAATTTTTACTGTAACTTTAAAGGTTGCTCGAAAATTTGTATCAATTTTGGCTTGTACAGCTTTAGCGATGAGTGCTTTGAAAACTATCCACAGCCTGACGTGCATGTGCACTCTACCTTGAAATGTTACGAGATGCAAAATTGTGACAAGATAGTGTAAATTTGCGTAACTGACAGCAATAGCTCAAGGTTTAAGACGAAAACAATCTCTGCTAACACGTGTTATCTGTTTAGGCCTACACTGTTGCAAACTTAACAATACACGTTTGAAGTTTAGTTTAACGTAATGCTGTCAGACATCACTGCAGAACTGCAGTTGTAATAACAGCGTGGTCTAGCATCGCCCACTCAGTCAACAGTTGCTGTTACGTATAAAATATTCAAGCGTATTATTATACTATCGGTGATTTCGCATTAGCAACTATACAGATAAGAGATGTTGTCTTAACAACAACATATTCCACGCAGGTAATTGTTTTTGCCTCAAAGCTCGAGTTTTCCAGATAGTTAGGTGAACTTTCAGTATTTCTGTTAAATTTGTATCTCGTAAAATTACTGGGTGCTGTGCGTACACATTTCAGGTGAACTGGACAATATTGAAACCACGTTAAGTATTCACTGTTAAAGCAACGTGCCAACTTTAACGGAATCAGTAAGCAACTTTCAAAGTAATATATTGCTACATAAAAATTAGCTTCTTTCTGTGGACACAGTGTGTGGAGTGTATACGAGGGCCGTTCAAAAAGCTTTGAGCCTGAATAACTTGGGCTAAAATTTTCGGGGGAAATTACTATAATTTGGTAGTTAGCGTTCCGTAAAAATTCGTCTTCGACTTATTTGCTTTTGACCTGTGGGCTGTTCAGTTTGGCAACTAGCACAGTTATGTCGGATTCATGCAAAATTCACTAGCGTGAAGTGACTGAATTTTGACACCCCTTCACACGCCATAGTCAAGAGTTTGGTTGCAGAAATTTTTTTGTTGAGGCAGAACAGGTCTTCAACTTGATCTCAGGTCAGGACGTCCGGCTGGAAAATGTCGAGCTGTTGAAATTATCGTTCAGCAAAAGTGTCAAGACAATGCGCATCAGATGGAAGTGTAGACAGCAGTATTGGTTTCGTGAAGACGATGCATTGATAAACACGGTGACTGGCCTTTGTCGACGAGTGAACTTAACCTCACTAAGCTGCCTTACATGTAAGTTGGTCACGGTCGAAACTTTTTGAACGCCCCTTGTATAAGGCATTGCACGATATTACAAAGTTATGTCGCGACTGTAACGAGTCAGAGACCAGATAACTGTATGGCGCTATAGAAATTTTATTATTATTATTATTATTATTATTATTATTATTACTAAAACTAAAGTAAAACTTAGTAAAACTATAATCATCAATCGGGGCTATGAAACAGTTTTAAAATAAAACTGAAGTTGCCGCTAAAAACTGATCCACGCTCAACGGGATAGCAACGAGTCTGCGTCAATTAACAAGTTCCAATTTCTTTACATAAATTCATAACTCACACTCAAAAACTGACGGGTTAGTACGAAGCACGGAACCAGATGAAAAATTAAAACGGCACTCGTTGCAGCTCAAACCTTTGATAACGGCTAGGCAATATCGCCGGCACCCCATAGGGTCAGGGTATGGCAGGCGACTACTGAAAACCTTTCCGCCCTAGATCAATTACCGTGCCAAATTTGACACGTTCACCGTTCACGTCGAACAGTATGAGCGTAAACAGCGGGTGGGGCAGCTTGTTCGCGTCCCTTCAGATGGGCGGGCGAGGTGTTCTAAAGCTAATCGATTTCGTCCTTGAGCCAAAGTTTTATGACCGTAAAATTTTGGTCCGGATCTGTCCACAAGTTTTGAGTTACGCTGCGTACTGACTGAACGAATACGACCAAAACGTGATCTTCGCTGTTGTCGAACAGACAACGAACGAACCAGCAGTAGTGAGTGATATGATCGCAGCTATGGCTCGGCCTAAGCCGCCAGAAGCCGTGCAACCCGAGAAGCCCAGCTTGCGCGGCTGTCTCAGATGCGGTTGGCTTTGAACGAAGAATGACTGCAGTGTTTCGCAGTTCTCGAGCTGCTCGAAGTCGGCGGCCGGGGCGGCGTCGTCGCGTCGGCCGGAGCATCAGTGACTGGCGAAGTCTGTCGTCCAGAGGCGACGACGATATGTAGGCCAGGTCGCCCGCGGCACGAGACGCCTCGCTCCAGGCGCGTGACGTGCGAGAAACAGCACGGCTGCGATATGTCCGCCTTCGAGATGGACGCAACGCCCTTCTGGCCGCGTTTCTTTTTCGTCCGGCCGCTGCCGGCCTTCGCGGCGGTCGCGTCGTCGTCGGCGGCCGTCGCAAGCCGCACCAGCTGCCGATGGAACTCGTCGGCCGCCGCCTGGTCGTCGAACACCAGGCGGGCGGTCACCGACATGGTGTCGTCCACCGACAGCCTCATCGTGTGCTGGCTGCAGATCACCGCTGCGGACGGACCGCATTCGGCCGAGATGGCAGCCGCCGTGACGGCGTAGTCGGAGAGACGATCGAGCGGAGCGCGCCACAGCTCGAACCCCGTCCCTCGCTCGGCGAGAAGCACGTAGATCCTCCTCCGACGGCGCCCGTCGACGTTGTCTCTCACGATCACCGGGATACCGGTCCGCACGCACGCCCACACACCGTCGTCGTAGTCGTCGGCCGCAGTCGGCTTGGGATTCGACCTGGACTTGGCCGGCGCCGTCAGCACGGGCCTGGAGAAGGACAGCGTTGCCATGCACGTGCACACGAAGACGGTGGTCTTGTAGCTGCGATAGAAGAGATCGATCTGTATGAGTTCGCCGTCGGTTAGCGGACTCCGCGGGGTGCATTCGTCGACAAGTCTCTGTCGCTGCATCTCCGCTTCTTGCTGCTGCGGTTGCTGCTGCTGCTGCTGTTGCTGTTGATGAGGATGTTGGTGGCACTGACACGGAGGATGTTCACGCTGATGCTGCTTCAGCTGTCGATACCGCGCGGTTGTCTGCTTCGAGACGCAACACGGATCGTGCGCTGCACAGTTCGACATAGCCTTTTCAGCCTGGCATTCGGCACACTCGACCGAAACTTTCCGACTTTCGGCGACGGCGTCCACCTGCGCGCTTCTACGCGGCACGTTCTCGTAAACCGCTCCGGCCGGTTCGTCGACCGGGTGGGCGCTGTGCGGCGCGGCTGATGCCTGGAAGTCGCAAGTCGGTCTGTCGACGCTGATCTTACCCAGCGAGTCGTACTTTTCCTTGATGAAGCGCAGCGCCTCGCGCTCGTCGTCCGCCGCGCTGCGATCCAGCTGCTGTTTCCGCCACTCGTGCTCGTTGCTGTAGACGATCGACGACGCCGGATCGTCGCGGCACGGGGTGACCACCGGGGCTGCCGGCGGCGTCTCGTCCGCAGAACATCCACGTTGTGGCGCCTCTGACGACTCGCTGTCGGCGGGGTCGTTGTCGTCGTCGTCGAGTAGGTGAGGCGGCGGCGGCGGTAGCGGCGGACTGGGCGGAGTCGTGACGTCGGACGAACAGCTGAGTCGATCGACTTCCTCGTCGATACGAGACAGCCGCCAGTCGACGAATCTCGGCGCAAGACGACGTAGCCCTAGAGACATTGTGTCCGCCCTGCAACATTTCGTCATTGATTGTGTCAACGTAGTAAAATTCTTAACAGAAAAATTTAAATGATTAACGAACACGCCGGAAATTTAGTAGGCAAAATATCGTCCTTATGAATGCACGAGACGTAACGAAATAGCACATGCGGCTCATTTCTTGGTTGTAAATTTAGTATTTTTAACCCAGCTGGACTCAAAAATGTTTGCACCATGCTCATTTACTAACTTAAGAGGTAACAACCATTAACTTGTGTAATGTGTACTATCACCAACAGCAACATCAACCGAACTAAATCGATACAGGACTATAGTGAGTGCCTGAGCGGTGATAACACGATGATACGTGATGAATAATGGCATCAACTAGCAGTACTACAGCCGTGCATTATGCGGTCATCCAATACCCGCGCTAATAACAGACGCGTGTTCAGTGGCCGTTCTAGCTCTAAATAAAAACTAGGGGTGCTATGCTCCAAAGCCCTTACGGGACCTATAGTCTACTAGACAATCACCGAGCATCCCATTCCCCACAGGCAACCAATCAAGCCGGATAATATTAACACACTCAATAAAGATATGCTGTGATAACAAGCTGTGCGCGTGGCGACACGATATGCCCCGCCCCTGTCCTCCCCCCGTGGGCGCCCCAGCGCCTCGCGCGCCGCCGAGCAGACGCAACGTAGCAGTAATTTCCCACGCCCAATACGTTCTCATTGTTACCGCTGCACCTGCCTCACGCGTTAAGGCCGCGCTGAGTAAAGCGGCCTGATGACCTTGACCTTTGACCTTTTGACCTTAAAAGTGGTGTCCGAGTCACGTGTGACGTGGGCTACCTCTGTGCCAATTTTGGTCTTCTTAGGCCTCTCTGTTCTCGAGTTAGGCCCGATGTACGCGACAGACAGACGTTAGACATCAGACGTCAGACAAAAGCATAAATTAATGCCCCGCCTATTAGAGGCGGGAAATAATAAGAATAATAAATGATGATGATGATATTTCATCACTGTCACACAACTTTCCCCACACTACATTGTGGGTTCTAAGCCGAAATTTGTGATGCTATAGCACCCCTGCTCCAGCGTAGAACCGATAATGACCCTGCCGCACACCAGCGCCACACTTCGCCTTCACTAGGTATGAACGTTACAGTAATCACCTTGCTTTCTTCCGATGACAGGTAGCTGATTTCATCGATATCGAACAATATACTGCCGATCCTTACTCCGTCTATCAAACATGTCAACTATATACTTGGTTGATGTATGAATTATCTATCACATGGTCATCAGCTGAAAATTTTTACTCATCATGAGCCTTCACTCCCGCTTAGGGGTTAACAGTATTTATATGATATTTAAGCCATTTTAAAAATATTACAATAGAATTCAGCCTATGCAGCCAACAATCCTCGAACGTTTTCCATAGAAGAACTTCGGTGAGTACGAAATATAGGCCGAATGAACTACTGGAAAAATATCAAAACAAGCACGCACAGGACTCTGAACAATAAAATAGTCCATGAATGCATGCCAGCTCAGTTTTAAACTCTTACGCATAGTAGCCTATTATGTAAATTTCTATTACTTAATTATAAAGAGCAGTCACGTCTCGCCTATTGGCAGAATACTGCGCATGACCTGCGGCAAACACGGTTAAACAACAAACTGAATTTTTTTTTACGTACAAGTTACCTAATGGTCCACGCAGCAGAACAGTCGTGCGTAATTAATGCTGGCAGACGGCCGAAATGCGCATTTTTTTATCTAGCTGCGGGCGACAAAATACAGCGAGTGTCTGAAAGCCAGATGCAAAGTGATCGGCGCAATGCCGGAAGCTGGTATTCCGTCGTCGGTCAATCAGACAGGCGGGGCCGCCGCAATAGGTGGCACTGAGTTGTGGACTGAGATTGACGGACAAAAAATGAAGACAACCCGCAGTTGCTAACTGGACGTTTTAGACCGGGGCTAATAACATCAGTTTTTGTTCATTACTGTAACGCTGCTGGGTGGGCGACAGGTCTAATAATAATAATAATAATAATAGTCACATTTATAGCGCCATACGGTCGTAACTTTTAGAGGAGCTGGATATGTATCTGGCCTAGAAAATATCTCGCTCCGACGAGACCTTTAATGGCTAACTCACTCCCTGACCTGCGATAATCAGGCAGTTAAACAAAAACCGGCAGTAGGCCTAGTGCAGATTGGATCAGCTCCTATTCGGTGTACATGATCAACTAAATTAAACGCGAACATTCGCAAAATTACAAGATCGCACTGCGTTACCGACTGGATCCAAGGAAAACGATAAGACAGACTTGAATGGCAAGGACAACGGACGTGCAGTAACGTAGTGAAGACAAAAAGACGAATGGACAAAGCTGCATGCATGTGAGCACATGGCAGCAACCGTCAGATGAAAAGAAATCGACGGACAGACAGTAGACACCAGTACATGAAAAGCTCAAAATAATCACCAAAAACACGTGACGTGAAGAGACATAACAGATGAGGTCCCATGTGGATAACCTGTCTTAACGACGGCACACGATTAGAATGGATTATATGAGCGACATAAATTCTTGTTTCGTTCTAGTTTTGGTTTGTGCTGAATCGAATTTTAATAATTTTAATAATAGCGTTTTCAGTTATAGTTTTCAGCATTATAATGTCGATTTCTAATTTTTATTTTAAAGTCACTGTTGTTAATTTCAATCTTCAACTGCAAATAGTCACAGTTCTAGAAGTTCTAGATCAGTAGTAACGTTCCACGCATACTGCACATATCATTTACCTACGCCAAAAAGTTTATGTTTTCATCGGCGTTATATTTTGTTTGTTTGTTAATAAAGATGGATTACGCAAAAACTACTCAACCGGTGATCACAAAATTCGGTGGAAAGGCGACACATTGGCCGAAGAAGAAACGATTAGCTTTTGGTGATATTCCGCATCTGGGTCCAAATCTAGGAATTTGTGAAACAATTTTACCACAGCGGTATTGGCAGTGGCAAACGATCCTCACCTTCGGCTCGGCAACAGTCTGAAAATACGCAGGCTAGCACATCTCAGACTGAACGAATTAAAGGCGCCTTGGCGGAGGTTTGCGCTCTCCGAGTGCTGCTGTTCTAGTTATGAAATGTAAACGAAATTTATTTACGTCTTTATTAACATAAATGTTTTTGTAACTGATTGTCAATTGCGTCGCAAATGCGTTTCATTTAACATAGTTGATGCTTACTGCTAAGTTCTTTGTGTTCTTCTGATTACTGAGCATTTACGTTTTATCCAGTTCAGCTGTAGCCTAATAACAAGCTGCAGGCGGGAGGCCGCCACAATATGCCCCGGCCCGCCCAGGCCTGCAAGTGGTGACACGATATACATCATACACGCATATGGATCCGTCATTAAGTCGATGTTCATGTTGGCCTGCCAGTACAGCCAACCAAAGCGTCCCGGTGACCTTGACCTTTTGACCTTGATAGTGGTGTCCGAGTCACGTGTGACGTGCGCTACCTCTGTGCCAATTTTAGTTTTCCCAGGCCGCTCTGTTCTCGACTTAGGCCCGATGTACGCGACAGACAGACAGACACACAGACGTCAGACGCGCATCATCGCTTAATGCCCTCTGAGCGGGGCCATAATTATAACAACTAGAAAGTGCACTCTGTGGAGATGCAAATCCACGCCGACTCCAAAGGCAAAGTTGCTGTGGATGACGTCACACTATGGGCCAACTGTTGTACGAAGTGTCACGGAAATACC
>Ga0049107_10000404_pt1 | contig 12756 bp, 7 predicted proteins | sample WorMetilPIANOSA1_FD_61187 | JGI IMG/M metagenome (GOLD analysis project Ga0049107, IMG submission 61187) | Marine gutless worms symbiont microbial communities from Max Planck institute for Marine Microbiology, Germany - Olavius ilvae PIANOSA.1 | ecosystem: Host-associated > Annelida > Digestive...
GTCATCGAAAATTATACCATCCAATCCGGCACCCATGATTTCCTATTAACGTTCCATAGTAACCATCGGCCTATCTCGCACCGTTTCCGAGATAAACGGCGATGTACGTCGAAAGTCGAATGAAAATCGCCAATTTTCACACCCCCCGTGTATTTAACGCCCCCGATAAAGGGGTTCCCCGGGGAATTTGGTATCGGCGTAAGGGGTCCTAAATGCTTAAATGATGGGCCTACCAGATGGTCCAAAAAGTTTTAGGATAGGTTTAGTCGTTTTGATACAATACCGACTGTGACAGACAGCCAGCCACCCACCCAGCCAGCCACCCAGCCAGCCACGTCGCCGTAGCTATTAGGCTCTATGCTAAAGCGTCGAGCCTAAAAGTGAAACTTCCCCCATTTGCCTAGCCAAAATGGGTTAACCGATTTTTGTCAAATTTTGCATGACAACTCGACTCCGCAACGTAATGATATATCCTAGACGGCTTCTCAATATATTTAGTCGTTTTCTATTTACAGAGGGTCAAATTTGCCATATTCCATATACTGCGTGAATGGCTTCTAACACAGCGTATTGCACTACCGTGCATACGTGTGATAATAATAGAGATGTGACAGTTGTTGCAGTGCTGGCAGATTGTTATGTTGACTGGGCTTTGACATGAGTTCGCTAGACGTGTTTTGCGCCAAGGATGTGCCTTTTGGAGGTTAGAATATTTAATTTTCACATATTTGCCTGTTTTTCACCAAAATCGTCAAAATTAAGCCCAAAATAGGCAATTTCAAGCCAAAATGCTGAAATATGAAATACGAGATATTTCAGAAATTACACAACCGATCGCCGTGAAAATTTAACACACAGTTGTGAACGTAAAATGCAGTTTTCTTGTGCATTATGATGACGTCATAACAAATCCAAGATGGCGGACGGACGCCATATTGAAAATCGTTTTTTGGCTATATCTCGGTGCCATATTGGCCGATCAAAGCAAAATTTGGAAGGGAGATGAAGAATCACGTGACCAAAGAAGAATCAAATGCCGATATAGGTCACGTGACCAAAACTGCAATTTTCGCAAATTCAAGATGGCAGACGGCCGCCGTTTTAAAAATTGCATTATTTCCATATCTCAGCTGTGAATTATCCGATTTCAATCAAATTTGGTACACAGATGCAGATTTACATTCCGAGGATGGACTTTTGACACAAAATTGAAATTTTGCAAATTCTAGATGGCGGACAGACGCCATATTGAAAATCGTTTTTGGCTATATATCGGCGCCATATTGGCCGATCAAAGCAAAATTTGGAAGGGAGATAAAGAATCACATGCAGATATATGTCACGTGACCAAAACATCAACTTTCGCAAATTCAAGATGGCGGACGGCCGCCATTTTGAAAACAGCTTTATCTCAATATCTCAGCCGGGAATTATCCAATTTAGATAAAATTTGGTAAGCAGATACAGACTTCAATTCCCAGGACGAATATTTGTCAAAAAAATAGAAATTTTGCAAATTCAAGATGGCGGACAGACGCCATAACGAAAATCGTTTTTTGGCTATATATCGGCGTCACATTGAGCTGAATAAAGCAAAATTTGTAGCAGAGATGAAGAATCACACGCAGATGTAGCTAACGTGACCAAAATGGCAATTTTCGCAAATTCAAGATTGCCGACGCCCGCCATATTGAAAATCATTTTATGTTTTAGCCGATGTGTGTGAAAGTTGGATAGCAGATGTAGAATCTCATGCAAACAGGCGTCACGTGACCAAAACAGCAATATTCAACAATTCAACATGGTGGCAGCCGCTAGGTTGAAAGTAGTTTTTCGGTGTTTAGGCACACCCGTCATTCATGTAATGAATTAAAGTTATCCAACGTATTTCAATAGGCGTACTAGTTTCAATGAACTTATGAAAATGGCAAATATTATATGGAAAAACTGCACACAGTCTATCTGCATTTGTATAAGCCGATGCTCTAAAACGGCAAAAATTAAATTGTTTATAAATTATAATCGTGAAACATATATGCGCTAGCTTAGACATTTAATGCTGGCGGCTGACAGATTTAAATGTGCTATCGCATACATTTCACGCTTATAATTTATAAACAATTTAATTTTTGCCATTTTAGAGCATCGGCTTATACAAATGTAGATAGACTGTGTGCAGTTTTTCTATATAATTTTCGGTATATAAGCTGCAGCTTTTGGGTGTTTGTTGGGCCGGACCATGATACAGAGCTACAAAGCAGCTTATTTGTCATTTTTTTACACTTTCTCCCACTGTTGCTAATAATTACCAGTAGAGATAGAGATTGCCTGGAAAGGGCTGTGGGCATGCTGGTTGTCAGAAATCGTGCACACCTATCGTTGATTGGTATATAGCAGTAGTAACATCACATCAAAAACTGGATGTTGGTTTGTTGGTGGTGATGTTTTGACTGGAGCTTTGCAAGACTTATAGCTCCAGGAGTCCAGTTGTCTGTCATGCCACCGCATGACATGTCACCACCACCTCCATCATCCTTTGCTTCAATAAACATCGGCTAACCCAGGTTCACCTGGAAAATGGCCGTTAAAATGGAGAGAGAGAATATCACATCATGAATGTGCAGCACAGAAAGACAGTAAGACAGAAAAATGCCAGGCAGTGTACAGATGAAGATAATGTCACAGTGCTAATGGCGTAGCAGTAGCACTACTGACTCCACCAGATAGCTAACTGCTAACTACTAACGTATGTTTTGCAGACTATGCTCATAGAATAAGTTCCACGTATGTTCAGTGGGGTTAGGCCATATGCTGTGAACTGTGTCGTCACTATAAAATAGGTTTTGTTCCAACGTCAATGGGCCTGTTCAAACTATGCTGCATTCAGGGGCTCATGAACACAGGGGCTCATGCTGCACAGGGGCTCATGAAGTTTGTGTTAAAAGTTCTCCATCAGAGATTCTGCAGTTTTTTTTATATTGTTTTTTATATTTTTATATTCAACAACAGACTTCTACTGTTGCATCTGCTAATAGTTGATTTGGTTATTTAGCTTGGATTGTCTCGCAATCCTTAGCTACTTATTGTTTATACTTGCAGGTTGGTTTGATTTGGCCGATACTCTTCGTGGCTGTGTCAGTGTTTATAGTCTGTGTTCCACTTATCACGAATCCAGTTGAAGCAGGTAACTTGCTTTTTGCTTTCTGTCTTCATTATAGGCCCAGAGATTGTTGTCAGTTTGGTGCGGCAACAGTTCACTTGTCCGAAGGATCATTTGTCCGAAACGTATAGGCATCGGGTTAGGGCTAGGGCTAGGGTTAGGGCTATGGTTTGAGTTAGGGTTAGGGTTAGGTTTAGCATCAAATTTCGGAGTCTCACAACTACATTTTGGACAAATGACCTGTAACCGTTTGGTGCTGACGAACATGGCATTAACTTTGCTGGTGCTGTTTTACTGAGCTACTGCTTACTAGTATTTTAGGTTGTTGTTTAACAGCTGCCTGTATTGTCAGAATTGCTCCAGTCTAGAGTCTAGGCTGGTCCACAAAGGAGATCCTTTTAGGTTACTGTTTAACAGCTGCCTGTATTGTCAGAATTGCTCCAGTCTAGAGTCTAGGCTGGTCCACAAAGGAAATCCTTTTAGGTTATTGTTTAACAGCTGCCTGTATTGTCAGAATTGCTCCAGTCTAGAGTCTAGGCTGGTCCACAAAGCAGATCCTTTGCAGATTGCTGAAGCAGGGTTCTGTGTTCTGTCAGCTGCTGAACCAGCAGTGTCAACTGTGAAAGCACTGAACTGAACTGGTTGATGTTTTACTAGTTGGTGTGTTTAATCTTTATATCAACACCTGGTTGATACAAAAAAAAAACAACAAAACAAACTCGTTTAATGGCTCAGTGCAGGTCAACGTGGGTGAGCCGGCACTGGACATGTACAATTTGTACTCAGCTCACAGCATCACAATCATTGTTGCTGTCACTCGAGTTCCTCTGGTCTATTCAGTTACCTCCATTTACCTCGCATCACTCAGTTGTAAGTGCATATCATTCATATCCATGTCCACAATCTCGTTCCATATTTTCCTGGGCTTACATCTTGGTTTGAATACGTCAGTCTAAAATAATACATTTTTCACCCATCATCATCCTTTGTTTGAAACATGTCCACAATATCTCAGTCCGTTTCTGTGTCTTCTGTTCCTAACGACTGCCTTAATTCTGTGCAAAATAGTTTATCCCTTAATTTCACACCACACATCCATCTAATTATTATCATTTGTGCCTGATGCAATGCCACTGTATTTTCTTTTTTTCAGAGACCACATCTATCTTCCGTGTAAAACCTTTCCTTGCAGCAACAAGCAGCCAGAAAGGAGGCCAGTGACCTGAAATTGAATCCTGGCAGTCACAGCAACATCAGCATCTTCATCCACAGACAACATGTCCCTAAGATAACAAAACTCATTCACTATTTCTACACTAGAACCATCACCATTTTCAACATTGGAATTTTCTTCACTCTGAGTTGAATACAAAAGATGTACTTTATACAGAACTTTGTAATAATAAGGACTTTTCCAGTACCTACCAGTAAATTGTCTATATCAGGACCAATATTTCTAATAGGCATACAATAGAAGTATCAGTTTAAGAAGTTCTGTTTTAGGACTCAGTGTGAAAATACTGGTGTCTGCCCCAGTGCCCCCAAATTTTAGGACTCGTACTTATGGTCATACCATTTGACCTAGAATAACCAAAAATAATTCCAAATTCGGCATGGTAGGGTTGTTTTATGGGTTCCAGCAGCTCTAATGCTGGGGAGTAACCCTGCATGTGCCTAAAGATTTTGCACAGTGACCAACTAGATGGGAAAAGTCTGTAGGTGGACCATGGCCCCAACTGCAGGAGCATTCCCAGGGGTGTGACAGTCAAATCCTTGACCAGTCACTCACCGTCAGTGTGCAGTTGTCCATCTGTTCTCATGTGCTACATTATGCCTCGTGATATGAACCAAAGCTTGGAAATATAGGAACATGAGGAGGGGAAGATTTCTACGAGTCGAGCGTCATTCGTCATACAGATGGCTTCGATAGTCACTGTGTCAGGATTGTTGAGTCATTATTATGGAAACTTGCTGTTCCAAGTCTTGCATGCACAGGTGATGTAAAACTTGTGGACAGACTTGAGCCGAACTGTTATGGTGAGTAGACTTTGGGCCTGGCACAGTGAGGCAGCACTGAAAGCCATAGCCGCTGCTCAGATCACTTCTTAGTTAGTTCCAGACACTGCGGGAGAACTCGATGATTTATCTGTTGGAACTTGGCATGTACAGTAGATTTATTGTTAAGGGAAAACAAGAGAAGTGGTGTGTGCTGTGCAAAACTGATAACCGCGTGTGCAGGAGACGAGAGGGAGGGGTTGAAGCTGCAGGTTTTTTTGGGGTTCATGGCAAAAGTTGGAATGATGGTGATGGGAATCCTGATGGCATTAGCATATTTGTAGCAGAGAGATGGATTGTAAGATCAGTTAGCTGGATATAGTGAGTGAAAGAGTAATAGTCTTCAAGCTCCTATCACAGGATACAGATTGGCTAATATTTCCTCAGTTTATGCTTAGCACATTGATAAATTTGTGGATGAGAAACAGGTTCCAGAATAGTGTTTTTCAAATACTCCGGGCTGTACCTGAAGGTGAATGATCATGTTTGTTGGTGATCTTAAAGGCCATGTTTGTAGAAGAGAGGTTGGATATGCAGCAGTGCATGAAGTTTTGTCTGTTGGGATGGAGAGTTGCAGACATTCAGTTAATGTCATATGTTACATACCTGTTCGTTAACATGTGCTGTTAAAGAGTTAGATGACTGTGGACTGCGTGTTGTGCTCATGATATTCAGTGCAAAAATTATTGCATGGTTACCAAAATATGAGGAGTTTTTATGGGTCTACCACGCCTCCAATTCCAGGTCCAACACCAACACCCTACATTTTTTGAAATTCATGTTTAGGGCCTTACCGTTTGAGCCTAGCGCACAAATTAGGCATGGCAACTCATCTGTGAGAGGGGCAGGTTTTTGCAGTCAACCATGCCCCACAACCCAAGGAAGCGATCCCAAATGACCTAAATTTTGGAGGGCACACCCACACAAAGATTGACCAAACATCGTAAATACATTAACACACCATAAGCATCGTATTACTCCGCCGTTGTTGGATAATAATGACACGTGATCAGTTTTATCAGCTACATAGCATGATCATATATTTGCAGAGCTGCATGTAATATACTGTTTTTGTAGGTATGGGTTGTGTGATAATTGCAACTGGAATACCAGTATACATCATTTGTGTTAAATGGAAAAGCAAACCAAAAAGTTTCATACGACTTGTCGGTATGTAAATCCTTGATCAGTCACTCACCATCAGTGTCCAGTTGTCCATCTGTTCTCATGTGCTACATTAAACTGGGTTCAGCTTCACAAGTCCTATCCACTAATGTTCTAGTAGCTGTCACAGTGCTTTCGTCTTAGTTACAATGGAGGAGAATATACAATGGTTGCTGCCCATTTATTTGTTTATTGCTTCATTTATTACCATCAACATCGTGCAGTTGAGCATTTTTATTTGTTTACATGTTTGTATGCATGATAACTTCAAAAGTTATGAACGATTTCGATAACGTTTGCATATTAATGGACTTAGGCCAGCTTAGTAGTATGTTAATTTTGAGTACCCTTGCACCCAGTGGAAAGGCCCAGCCATAGGACAGATTTCTGGACTCCGTACTTACGCCCATACTGTTTGACTTAAAAGCACCACGTTCTTTGATGCAGAGCTGCTAATTTTGACAGGGCAACCTGATTAGGGAGAGGGAGTTTCTTTTAAAGCAGTTGACTATGCCGCTATTCAGAGGAGCAGTACCTGTAGGCAGGGGGTTAAAGTGTAATTTTTAGGTACTGGGAACTGTAAAACTCCCTGGGCCCCATGTAAAAATTTCTGGGCCCCTTGTAATTTTGCAATGGCCCCCTATATTTTTAATCAGATCGTTATTTTGATAAAAGTCAAATTGACTAGTTATTCAAAAAAACTTCAGCTGCGTTCCCATGAAAAGAAGATATCTTTCTGGCCTGGGAACGCTGGATGGCAGAAATAGCGGGCCTGGGAACGGCGTTCCCATGCGTTCCCGCTTACTTTAACCCCTGAGTGTAGGTTGCAGGCCGAGGCCGACGCGACTCAGTGGCTCTACTTACACTCAGTGAATCTGGGCTCAGTTGCTGCCACGAGTTTCTTAACGCGAGCGCTCGCTTGTAACTGTTCGCTTCCCTAAGAAACATGTTCGTGGCGAACTGTTTCTGCAGAATGGAAGTAAACTGTATCGGAAAACAATGGTACTCTTGCACGAGTTTGACGACAATGTTGCAGCTGTTGCCACAACTGTAGCGAGTATAACTACAGAATATTCCAATTTCAGGCAAAATAACGCCCGCAGAGGTCGCTGGTTCAAGTTGGGGTTCGGTTTGCGTATCGGCGGGGCGTGTCTGCGGCGGCAGTGGGCGTGGCTCCGGCGCTAGCGGGCAGCGGTAGCCGGCGTCTTCCAACTTTCCTCTCACCGCTAGCCTCCTCAAACGACCGTTCGCGAGCGCTGCGAACGCAACAAGCGAACAGTGAGTTTCCCAACACAAACATAGAGAACGTTACGGAACGTTCGCGTTAAGAAACGCACGGCTGCTGTCCCTCATGTGAGTCATTGGTGGCCTCTGGGAGATTAATCAGAATTGCTCCCGTGCTGATATCAGACTTAATGCTACTTTACACACCGTCATGTCTTCATCAGAGGCAGTCTAGTCTACTACTTAATTATTCTGTCTGTCGTTTAGCAAGTAGTCTGTAAAATTTTCCATTTGTTACTGGTTGTAGAATTTTTGCAAATTATTTCTACTACGGCCACTAACATTTGGCACCAACTTGATTGGCAATCGATGACTGGCAAAGTTGACGTAGGTTTTGATTTTGAATTCCAATTTTCTGCTTGGCTATCACTTAATGTGCCATGCGTTTGAATTAAAATGGCACCTAAATCATAAATTAACCTAAGTTCATGCACGATAATTTCGATATTTTCATATCTTCTTCACTGTTGCCTTGCCTGTTGTGATTGCGTAATGATGTGTGGTGCAGATCGTACAAATCTTCTGGTTCAGAAGCTGCTGATGGTTGTTTCTGAGGAGAAGTTTGACTAGTGAACCATGAGCGTTGAATGCATATCGGTGCGGTTAGTGGAAGAGGGAAAGTCGTGTTGGTGGTAGTGTCGTCACATCAGTATTACCATGTCAAGATGTATCATGTGTCAGCGACGCGTTGTCTGTGTACTCTACTCCAGGACTACATGCTGACTGCTCAGTTGTGTCAGCTGTCACACAGTTCTGCCTATCTATCACACTTCCGGACTATCACGCTTAAATTATTTCATCGTTTTGTTGCCTTAATGACGTTAAACAACCTGATTCTTCTGCACATATGAACAAGTTTGAAATGTTCTGCTAAGAATCTGCACTCTTGAAATGTCAGTAACTGCAGGCGATAGGCTTGATGAGTAGCAGACAATGATACACGTTGAAGCAGCTACAGAAATTCACTTGTGTGTTTACAGTGTGTGTGTGCAATGACACGTGGTGGCATGGTCTCATCTCCTTGATAACATCTGTCTGTTGCTATATTCACATTACACACAGAGTGGTCCACAATAAAGTAAGCGGGCCGTTACGTTTTTACCGCCCGGCCCGGCGTCTCTGTCCGTCTGTCACGTTGGTGCATTGCATCCAGACTGCTGAAGATATCGTCAAACTTCTTTGTCGTCTTGGTAGCCCCATCATTGTAGTTTTTTGACCCCAGCGCCAGTCCACAATTCCAAGGGAACACCTTTAGCAGAGGCGCAAAATACAAGGGGGTTGGAAAATTTGTGTGATTTTCGACCGAAATCTCTGTCTGTCTCGGAAACGGTACAAGATAGGCCCATGGTTACTACGAAACGTTAATAGGAATACATATGTGCTCTATCGAATGGTGACATTTTCAATGATCTTGACGGACCCCTAACCCAATTTTCACGGTCATGGCATTTCTGAAGTCGAATATCTCAAAAACAGTCTTAGGGACAAAGTTACTATAGAACGATAGGAAACCATACCCAGTCTATCGAATGGTACCACTTTCAGTGACCTTGATTGGCTCTTGACTGGGATAGGAAGGTCGTGATATTTTTCGACATTGAATATCTCAGAAACGATATGAGATAGAGCCATAGTTACTATAGAACATCGATAGGAAGTCATAGGCTTTCTGTCGAATGGCGACATTTTCGATGACCTTCATGGACCCTTAATCCAGTTTTCAAGGTCATGGCATTCTTGAAGTACCAAAAGTCCGTCTGTCTGTGTGTCGGACAAATAGGAAACCACACCTGACACATGGAATGGTACCATGTTTGGTGACCTTGACTGACCTGTAAACGCGGTTTGTCAGCGATAGGCGAGTTTCTTGTTCCTGTATATTCGTTAAACATGCTGCAATCAAAATGATTTTGGCACATATCTTCCTTTAACCTTTGACATAACCACACTCAAGTAGCTCACCACACCTAAACTGTGCGTGTTGTACCTCGTGAAACAACTACGCCAAATTGTGGCTGAACATTGCAGTTGTAATGCTGTATGTTAGTGTATCTTAACAATTGTGCTAACAGTCCAACACAATTTATACTAATGTCTGTAATTATTAAGCTGTTCAACTTGTCTCACTTGTGTGCGCGCTGGTGACATTACCAGGCTGACGAGCATAGGAACGTCACGAACGTGGCAGTCTTACAGATCAGTTTCTGAAGACATCCAAGGACGGTACAGGGCCGTATTTGAAGGGTTAATCCACAAAACTCTAACCTCCAACATTTTCAACAGTATTTCAGCATATCTGTGCAGTTAAAATTATTGGATTTTCTATTCACCAGAAGCGTTCTGTGACACTAAAAAATGCCAGAAAGGTGTTCGCGGCCGTGGCTCCACCCCATACCTCACTGGGCAGTTTACGACATTCCTCCAGACTCCCGAGTCTAGTGGGGAGGGGTACCCGCACCCATTCCCCAATCCCTGGACACATTTGGCGTCTCGTTCTTGGCACCTTTGGCGCCTCATTTTAATGAACCTCTTCCGAATTTTTCTGCTTACAGCCTTGTAGCAATTTCTCGGTGCCATTATATTTGTTTAGTACCTACGATTTAATGACGTATTTACCTTCTACACTGAAAGCCATAATGATTGTCACTGTTGATAATGACGTCAGCATTACACGTGGTAAGGTACGCACAGTGACGGGTGTAGCGGGCCGATGTTTCCCTTGAGCAGCAGTCTGCCAAAAACTGTTTACATATGTGCACACTTAAGAATTCCGGTAGGAGCTTACTTTTGTGGACCACACTGAATTTCAGGTGTTCAGTGTTGTGTGAAAACATTAGCAGTTGCGTATTTTTGTTAAGATATTTTTATTTTGCGGAAACGTTACTAGAATTTATGTTCAGGTGTTAATAGTTTTGATGAACGTCTTACTTTATTTTATGTAGTGGACTTCTCAGACGTTCTATGATTTAAACACTAGTAAAACATACTTAAAATTGCAGAGTATATTGGTTATATTTTTAATGAGCTTACATCCAAAATGCTATTTAGCCTATTTTTGCTGCACATTTCTCTTTCTGAATGAAAGAAAGAAAAGTGTATCTAGAGAGAACTGTTAGGATTGGAGCTAGTCAGTTTGATGATAAAAAATACCTTTTTATGTAGTGGATGATGGTTTGGACATGTTGAACGAAAAGATAATGACTGGGTCAAACGTTGTATGACGTGGGAGGTTGAAGGAATTAGACAGAGAGGACGCCAGACCTCTTTGCACCAGACCTGGTGGGATTGTGTTAAGAATGAATGACATGGAAAGTTCAGGCCTGTCTCAAAAGGATGCGCAGTTCAGGAATAAAGGGAGGGGCAACCGACTAACCCAGATTCACCTGGAAAAATGGCCGTTAAAACTTAAAACAGTGTTAGGTCTGCCTTTCAGACATGAAAATTGTGCAGCATCAGTTTTTTTGCAGTTTGAAGAATTCCGGTAGGAGCTTACTTTTGTATTCGTCACCTGATATTCGTCACAGCGTCGTATGAGCATATCTGTTTAACCACATTATTAAAGTTGAATAATGCAAATCCGTTTTACCACTTAAGCTTAATTATCTGTTGCACTTTGTGTGTCTTGATATCATATCTGAATGTGGCAACATGTTAAATGTCATGTTTGGCATATATATTTTATCATTTTAATACTAATACACCAGATATCAAGTCTTGTTATCTGAATTTGGCAGGATTTCAACTGTCTGGCAAAATTCAGTTCCACCTGGATTTACCCAGATAGTAAAAACCCGGTCGCCATCTCGCTCTAGACTGGATAATTTTCAGTGTCGTTCAACGATACTAGTAACTGGTGAGTCTGTTTCTGTGTGAGCAGACATCTGCTGTGTGATGTTTCGGCCACTTTCTGCCGTTTCATTCTGATGAAGAGATCAGAGTGGGCCAGTGGGCCATGGGGGAGGAAGTTGTACGGTACGGACATCCGACGGCACTGCAGATACCGCATCCCATTGGGCTGGAAGTGGAAAACATGTTGCTGCTTCCATTTCACACATAAGTGAGGACGGATGGACAGAACCTCCCGCTAGGCTAGTTACCGCTAGGTCTGTGTCAACACCATTTCCGTTTCCAGTGAGGTTTCCGTTTCCGGTCTAGCGGCAGGGCCGCCCACCATATCTCCAGGAATATCTGATGTAGGCTACATGATACACATAGGCATTCAGGTGTAATGTGGCTTGTGATAAAATTTATGTTGATGTAGTCTAAAGTATTTAAATACTTGGATCATAGTTAGCCTATATTGTGGTGTTCCTGAACTAAAATTGCGAGTGTCTTAAATTCCGTTCGCTTCAGTTTAGTTCAACTGCTCGAGTTGCGACATCATCAGCGTTAATTTGACATTCAAATTAATTACAATTTAATGATTTGTCAAATTTGACGGAAATCTTATTAATATTTCTAAAGTTACACGCCGCAAAACAAAGTGGCCTCACTTTTTTGGCCGACCCGGTATGCATTGCATACCAAAGATGTTATATATATTCTAGAATTATATAACATCTTTGATGCATACAGTATATACCTACGTGCAGGTGTGTTAAGAGATGTTCTTCAACACACTGGTAACAGAATATTACCGTACAAAAGTTACTAACTGTGACAACCAGCCCCGGTCTCCCGTAGACACCGCAGCATAGACGCTTTCTGAGTGACAGAGCCAGTTAAGTTACAAGAAGCTCAGCTGATGCTGACAACGGGCTCGACGCGTTTGTAGGTCAGTCGAGGTCAAAAAACATTTTGAATCCATTCCAAGTAAAATTAAAATAAAATAATAGTGAATAAAAAATAATGAAATAAATAATATATATTAATAATATAATAAAAATAAAGAAATAGAAAGTAAAAAAAGGGAAGCGTACCCAGTACCTTTCACGTGGAAATCACTCACGCTACCGCAGAGCCACGATTTGTTGGTTTCATTACCGTTATATATGCCTTATAAAATATGTATTTGTGAACCTTCTGTGTTATAGCAACAGAATATTATTTATTGTTGTCAAGTATTAAGAATGTCGTCGACATGAACGGTAACA
>Ga0049107_10000405_pt1 | contig 12745 bp, 9 predicted proteins | sample WorMetilPIANOSA1_FD_61187 | JGI IMG/M metagenome (GOLD analysis project Ga0049107, IMG submission 61187) | Marine gutless worms symbiont microbial communities from Max Planck institute for Marine Microbiology, Germany - Olavius ilvae PIANOSA.1 | ecosystem: Host-associated > Annelida > Digestive...
CAAGAGCGTCCGCAACCCGACGCCGCCGCCCCCGCGGCGGCAACGCCGCCCCCAAAACGCCGCCTGAGCGCGCCTCGCACCCCCAAAACCGCCACCAACCCCCTTGCGCAAAGGTCTCCGATCTGGGTGTAGATGCTGACGCTGGTGCCGGCGGCGACCACCGAGAGCAGGGCGCCCATGATCGCCACCGGCACCGTCAACACGATGGCCGCCGGCATCGTCCAGCTTTCGTACTGCGTCACCAGGAACAGGTAGGCGAACAGCACGGCCAGCGCGAAGATGAAGCCGGTGACGCCGGCCGCCTTGATCTCCTGGAACGTCGTGCCGGTCCAGTCGATGGCGAAGCCGGGCGGCAGCGCCTTCGCCTCCAGCGCATCGATGGCCTGGATCGCGGCGCCCGTGGAGACACCGAGGGCGGGCGAGGCGCTGACGTTGGCCGAGCGGAACAGGTTGTAGCGGCGCAACAGCTCGGTCCCCAGCACCGTCTCGACGGTGAGCAGCGTCAACAGCGGCACCATTTCGCCGGTGTTGCTGCGCACGTAGAGCCGCTTGATATCTTCGATCTCGCTGCGGAAGCCGGACTCGGCCTGGACGATGACCTTGTAGTTGCGGCCGAAGACGTTGAAGTCGTTGATGTAGAACGAGCCCAGATTGGCCTGCAGCACGGCGAACACGTCGGCGATGGGAATGCCGAACGTCTCCGCCTTCTTGCGGTCGACGTCGATGAAGAGCTGCGGCGAGTCGGCCCGGAAGGTGCTGAACGCGGCGGCGAACCTCGGGTCCTGGTTGGCGTTGAACAGGAATGAATTGAGCGCCGCCGCAAGATCCTGCGGCGTGCGGCCGCCCAGGTCCTGCAGTTCCATCTCCAGGCCGCCGGTGACGCCCAGTCCCGGGATCGGCGGCACGTTGTAGGGCATGACCAGCGCCTGCGGCAGCGACGCCAGTTTGGCCCGCACCTGCGATACCAGGTCGTCGACGTGCAGGCCCGGCGCGGTGCGCGCCTCCCAGGGGTCCAGCACGACGATGACGAAGCCGGAATTGGCGGCGTTGGCGGAACTGATCAGGCTGTAGCCGGTGCCGGTCAGTACGACCCTGACGCCCGGCATGTCCTCGACTTCGTCCAGTACCTCGCGCACGACCGTGTCGGTGCGGGCGAGCGCCGCGCCGGCCGGCAACTGGATTTCGACCATGAAATAGCCCTGGTCCTCGAACGGGATGAAGCTGGTCGGCAGCGTCGAGAACAGGCCGAAGGTGCCAGCGAACACGGCGCCCAAGAGGGCGACGCCGATAATGGCCGCGCGCAGAAGCAGCCGGACGATGGCGTTGTAGCCGCCCCGCGTGCGTTCGAAGCCCAGGTTGAACCAGTGCAGCGGACCGCGTTTGGCGAGCCCGGCGCCCGGCTTCAGCAGCAGGCGGCAGAGCGCCGGACTGAGCGTCAACGCGTTGACCGACGACAGCACAACGGCGACCGAGATGGTCACCGCGAACTGCACGTAGAGCAGACCTGTGATGCCGGGGATGAACGCGGTCGGCACGAAGACCGCCAGCAGCACCAGCGTCGTGGCGATGACCGGACCCGAGACCTCGCGCATCGCCTTGCGCGTCGCCTCGCGCGGGCCCAGGCCTTCGTCGTTCATGATGCGCTGAACGTTCTCGACGACGACGATGGCGTCGTCGACGACGATGCCGATGGCGAGGATCAGGCCGAACAGCGAGATCGTGTTGAGCGTGAAGCCGAGCGCCAACATGACCGCCAGCGTGCCGATCAGCGACACCGGGATCGCGGCCGACGGGATCAGCGTCGTCCGCCAGTCCTGCAGGAAGATGTAGACGACGAGGATGACCAGGGCGATGGCGATCAGCAGGGTCTCGAAGACCTCTTGGATCGACGCGCGCACGAAGATCGTCGTGTCGTAGTGGATGTTGTACTCGATGCCCTCTGGAAAGCGCTGCGACAGGCGGTCCATCTCCGCGACCACGGCGTCCGCGGTATCCAGCGCGTTCGCGCCCGGCGACTGATAGATCATGATCATGCCGGTGGGCTTGCCGTTGACCTCAGGGATGAAGCCGTAGCTTTCCGCCCCCAGCTCCGTGCGGCCGATGTCGCGGACGCGGATGATCGAGCCGTCGGGGTTGGCGCGCACGATGATCTCTTCGAACTCGGCCGCCTTCACCAGGCGGCCGCGGGCCTCCAGGTTGTACTGCCGTTGCTGGGTCGGCAGTCCCGGCGGTGCACCGATTTGGCCCGCCGAGGCCTGGATGTTCTGCTGGCGCACGGCGTCGACGACGTCGTTCGCGGTCAGCCCCAGGCTGGTCAGGCGGTCGGGATCGATCCAGATGCGCATGCTGTAGTCGGGCTTGCCGACCATGTTCGCCGCGCCGACGCCGGGCAGACGGTTCAGCGCGTCGCGCACGTTGATCAGCATGTAGTTGTTGAGGAACAGGCTGTCGTAGGTGCCGTCCGGCGACTCCAGCGTCACCACCTGCAACAGCGTCGTCGAGCGCTTCTCGGTCTTGACGCCCTGGCGCTTGACCTCGTCGGGCAACTGGGCGTTGGCCTGGGCGACGCGGTTCTGCACCAGCACCGTGTTGATGTCGGGATCGGTGCCGACGTCGAACGTGACGGTCAGGGTGTAGGAGCCGTCGTTGCCGCTGACCGACGACATGTAGATCATGCCGTCGACGCCGTTGACCTGGCTCTCGATCTGCTGCGCGACGGTCTCCTCGACGACCTTGGCGTTGGCGCCCGGGTAGCTGGTCGTGACCTGAACCTGGGGCGGCACCATGTCCGGAAACTGCGCGATCGGCAGCGCCTGCAGCGCCACGAGCCCTGCGATCACGGTGACGATGGCGATAACCAGCGCGAACTTCGGCCGGTCGATGAAGAAGGCGGAGAACATGGCGCCTCAGCTCTGCGTGTCGCCGGCGCTCTTGCCGTCCTGGTGCACCGGGTTCACCGCGACACCGGGGCGGATCTTCTGGGCGCCCTCGACGACGACGACTTCGCCTTCCTCCAGGCCCTGCTCGACGACGCGTTCGATGCCGGACGTCTGGCCCAGTTCGATGCGCCGGATCTCGGCCTGGTTCTCCTGATTGAGCGTCGGCACGTAAGGCCCGGCCTGGTCCTCCTGGATCGCCGATTGGGGCACGACGATCTTGGACTGCGGCTCCTGGCGGCTCAGCACGACGGTGACGAACTGACCGTGCAGCAGAATGTTGTCGGGATTGGGGAATTCGCCGCGCATCAGCACCGTGCCCGTCCCGGGGTCGACCTCGGTGCCGATGAAATTGAGCCAGCCCTCGAATTCGTAGTCGTCGCCGGTCGGTAACCGAAGGCGCGGAGCCACGACGGCCTGCAGATTCTCGAGGCTTGCCTGCTCGCCGATCTCGGCGAACGCGCGCTGCGCCCGGACCAGACCAGCTTCGGGTGCGGAAAACGTGACGTAGATCGGATCCTGCCGGGTCACCACCGCCAGCACCCCGCTCTCCGGCGATACCAGGTTGCCGACGCTGTAGGCCTCCTCGCCGGCCGCTCCCTGGATCGGCGTGACGATCTCCGTGTAGCTCAGGTTTATGCGCGCCTGCCTCAGCTCGGCCTCGCGGCCCAGCACCTGGGCCGCCGCCTTGTCCGCTTCGGCCTAGAACTCGTCCACCCGCTGCTGGCTGATGTTGCCGCGCGTGAGCAGCGCCTTGCCGCGCTCCAGCGTCTTGTCGGACTCGATCTTGCGCGCCTTGGCGGCGGCCACGTTGGCCTCTGTCAGCTTGACCTCGGCCTCGAAAGTATCGGGCTCAATGCGAAACAGCACCTGGCCCGGCTCGACGCGCTGGCCCTCTTCGTACAGCCGCTCCTTGATGAAACCCTCGACGCGGGCGCGCAGCTCGACGCGGTCGATCGCCTGCACGCGGCCGACGAATTCGGTGAATTCGGTGACGCTCTGACGCTGGGCGTTGATGACGATCACCGACGGCGCCTCGGCCGGGCCCGCGGCCGTCGACGCGGGACCATCGTCACAAGCGGCCAGCAGTGCGGCCAACGCCAGCGTTGCGGCGGCAATGCGCATTTCTCATCCTCCGTCCACGACGCGTAAGGGTAGCAGCAAACCGTCGCGCGCCAAGGCGTCAGCGCGACTCGTCAGGTGATTTTTTCAACCCGGATCGCCGCGCCGTCGCCGACGGCGCTCAGCGCCGTCACGTCGTCCGCCGTGCGGCCCCAGATGTTGACCGGCGCGGCCAAGCGAATTTCGTCGCCGCGCGACACCGGCGTCCTGCCGAAACCGACGGCGATGCTGTCGCCCTCGACCCAGAACGCCAGCTCGCCCGCCTCGACCACGTCGCGGGCATCGGCTTCGCGCGCGGCGCTGACCGGCGTCGAGAAATAGACCTCCTCGCCCCAGGTGTTGGCGCGGGCGTCGAAGGGCGCCGCCTGCCACAGCGCCTCGGCGGTCGGCGTCTCGAACAGCTCGGCGGTCAGCGTCACCGGGCCGATCTCAAGCCGCAGGTGGCGCATACTCAGCTGCCGACCCGGGCCAGGGGCGGCGTGTGCGGGTCCTTGAAGCTGCCCTTGTTGCCGAAGTCGCCGATATAGCTGGTGTGGCTGATGACGCCGGTCTCGGGCCGCCACAAGTGCAACTGCACTGCCGGCGGCTCCATCACCCAGTGGGCCGGCGCGTCGTCGCTGAGCGCCAGGTCGACCTGGTGCGCCGTCGCCGGCGCGGTCGCGGCGATGGTGCCGGCCCAGCGCACCTGGATCGGCCGGTGCAGGTGGCCGCACAGCACGCGCTCGACCTGGCCGTGCCGGCGCACGACGGCGGCCATGGCGTCGCGGCCGTCGAGACCCATGGCGTCCATGAAGGCGATGCCGGTCGGGAACGGCGGGTGATGCATGAAGACGACCGTCGGCCGCTCGGGCGCCGCGGCCAGGGTCTCGGCCAGCCAGGCGATCCGGGCGTCACACATCTCGCCGCCGGCCTCGCCGGGGACGATCGTGTCGAGGCCGATCAGCCGCACGGCGTGGTTCTCGACCGCGTAGTGCAGGAAGTCGCCATCCGGCAGGTAGGCGTGGTCGGGGAAGGCGGCGCGCAGGCCGGCACGGTCGTCGTGGTTGCCCGGGATCAGGTAGACCGGCATGGGAAGTGGCGCCAGGAGGTCGCGCAGCAGCGCGTAGGCCTCGGGCTCGGCGTCGTTGGTCAGGTCGCCGGTGACCAGTACGGCGTCCGGCCGCGGCGTGAGCGCGTTGACGTGGGCGACGCAGCGCGCCAAGTGCGCCGCCGTATCGACGGCGCCGAAGGTCAGGGTGCCCTGCGGCTTGAGGTGCATGTCGGTGAACTGTGCGATCAGCATCGCGGGCGGCGCCTCCTTCAAGGCCACCTGTAAAGTCTGCCGGGCGGGGGCGCAAGCGGCCCAGCGTCGGCCACCGGCCACGGCGGCACCCGATCTGCCGTTCCGGCGGGCGCCGGACGGTGGATTGCCCAACAAGGGATCAGGCGCCGCGGAGGTTGCCCATTTTTTGGTATTTGTCCTTTCGTTCGCGCCGGGCCTGCGCTATAACCCCTGGCCCCGCGGCGGCCGGACCCCGCGGCGGCCGGACCCCGCGGTTCACGGCGTGGACGCGGGTATCGGGCGGTCGTTGGTACGCGAATTGCTGCATTGAGGCAGTTGGCCGGGCGCGGCCCCGGCGAGTGCGAACGTGGGAGGCACGAGATGCAGAGGAAGTACAGCGGCGCACCGCGCCGGCTGATGCGCGTGGGCTTGGCCGCGGCGGCCATGGCCGTCGTCGGCCTGATCGCCGGCGCGGGGGCCGCCAGCGCGGCGGACAAGGTGATTCTCGGGACCAACTGGAAGGCCCAAGCCGAGCACGGCGGCTACTACCAGGCCGTCGCCACCGGCATCTACGAGAAGTACGGCCTGGACGTCGAGATCCGGCCGGGCGGTCCGCAGGTCAATCACCCGCAGCTCCTGGCCGCGGGCAAGATCGACTTCAACATGGGCTCGAACATGTTCAGCGCGTTCAACTACGTGAAGAACGACGTGCCCATGATCGTCGTCGCCTCGATCTTCCAGAAGGAACCGCAGATCCTGATGACGCATCCGAACGTCGGCCTCGACACGCTGGCGGACCTCAAAGGCAAGCCGGTGCTGATCTCGAAGGGCGCGCGCACGACCTACTGGGAGTGGCTGAAGGCGGCCTACGGCTTCACCGACGACCAGATCCGGCCCTACACCTTCAATCCGGCGCCGTTCATTGCCGACCCGGACGTCGCCCAGCAGGGCTATGTCACGTCGGAGCCGTTCGCGATCATGAACGCAGCCGGCTGGGAGCCGAACGTGTTCCTGCTCGCCGACTTCTGCTACGACAGCTATTCGACGACGATCGAGACGTCGAAGAAGCTGGTCGACGAGAACCCGGACCTGGTCCAGCGCTTCGTCGATGCGACGATCGAGGGCTGGTACAGCTATCTGCAGGGCGATCCGGCGCCGGGCAACGCGCTGATCAAGGCCGACAACCCGGACATGACGGATGAGCAGATCGCGTTCTCGATCAACGCGCTCAACGAGTACGGCATCGTCGACTCCGGCGACAGCAAGTCGGTGGGTATCGGCGCCATGAGCGACGAGCGCTGGTCCAGCTTCTTCAAGTTCGCGGCCGACGCCGGGCTGTACCCGGCCGACCTGGACTACAAGGCCGGCTACACGCTGCAGTTCGTCAACAAGAAGGTCGGCATGTAGCCGCAGCACCGGAGTTGATTGGCGGCCGCGCCTGCCTCGATAACGGCAGGCGCGGCCGTCCGATTCCGGGGCGACGTTTCGAAGGCGCGACAGGACCGCCATATGAGTCAGCGTAAGCTCGTCCAACTGCGCGACGTCGAGAAGGTCTTCTCGAACGGCACGGTCGCGGTCAAGGGCCTCGACCTGGACGTCGGCGAGCACGAATTCGTCAGCCTCCTGGGCCCGTCGGGCTGCGGCAAATCGACGGCCTTGCGCATGATCGCGGGGCTGGGCGACGTGACGTCCGGCCGCATCGACTGGCCCTCGGCGGACTACGCCACGAACGGCGACCCGACCCGCGATATCGGCTTCGTCTTCCAGGAACCGACGCTGATGCCCTGGGCGACGGTCAACAAGAACGTCTATCTGCCGCTCAGGCTGAAGGGCGTCAGCCGGCGCGACGCGTCGCCGCAAGTTGACCACGCCATCGACCTGGTGCACCTGGGCGGCTTCGGCGAGGTCTACCCGCGCGAGCTCTCGGGCGGCATGAAGATGCGGGTCTCCATCGCCCGCGCGCTGGTCACCAACCCGAAGCTATTGTTGATGGATGAACCATTCGCGGCGCTGGACGAGGTCACCCGCTTCAAGCTCAACTACGACCTGTTGCGCATGTGGCAGGGCGAGAAGTGGACGGTGGTGTTCGTGACCCACTCTGTTTTCGAATCCGTCTTCCTCTCCAGCCGCATCGTCGTCATGGCGGCGCGGCCGGGCCGTGTCGTCGAGGAGATCGAGATCGACGCGCCGTATCCGCGCGACGACGACTTCCGCACCTCCGCGGTCTACAACGACTACTGCCGCCAAGTGTCCCAGGCGCTGCACCGCGCGATGGACGCCAACGCGGCGGCGTTGCCGGAGGCCGCCGAATGACGACCACCGACATGCCGGCCGGCCAGGCGGACATCCAGGCGGGCGCGGAGGCGGAACTCGCCGCCGTCGAGCGCCAGCCGCGCGGCGAGCGCTGGGGCGCGGCGCTGCGCTGGATCCTGCCGCTCAGCATCGCCATCGTGACGCTCGGCGCCTGGGAGTACGTCGTCTGGATCAACGAGATCCCGCACTACATCCTGCCGGGGCCCAGCCTGGTGGCGAAGAGCCTGTGGACCGACTGGGACACGCTCTCCGACTCGCTGCTGGTCACGCTGCAGATCACCTTCATGGCGCTGGGCGTCGCCATCGCCGGCGGCGTCGGGCTTGCCATCCTGTTCACCCAGTCGCGCATCGTCGAGCTCAGCCTGTTTCCCTACGCCGTCATCCTGCAGGTGACGCCGATCATCGCCATCGCGCCCTTGATCCTGATCTATGTCGACAGCACCTACGCGGCGCTGCTGATCTGCGCCTGGATCGTTGCCTTCTTCCCGATCCTGTCGAACACGACGCTGGGGCTGAACAGCGCCGACCACAACCTGGTCAACCTGTTCCAGCTCTACGGCGCCTCGCGCTGGCAGATGCTGTGGCACCTGCGCCTGCCGTCGTCGATGCCCTACTTCCTGGGCGGCCTGAAGATCGCCGGCGGCCTGTCGCTGATCGGCGCCGTGGTGGCGGAGTTCGCGGCCGGCACCGCGGGCACCGGCTCGGGCCTGGCCTACCGCATCCTGGAGAGCGGCTACCGCCTGAACATCCCGCGCATGTTCGCGGCGCTGATCCTGGTGTCCCTCACCGGCATCGTCATCTTCATGACCTTCACCGCCCTCAGCCATCTGATCCTGCGCAAATGGCACGAGAGCGCCATGAAGCGGGAGAACTGAGGCCATGGTCGGGGACCTGCCGGACACGGGCCGCTACTGGCTGACGCACGCACGGGTCTCGGCGGCGCTGCTCGACGCGCTGCCGGGGGGTGCGCAGACCGACTACGAGAACCTGGTCGCGGTCGATATCGCCATCGGCGACGGCCGCATCGACGCGGTCGAGCGCGCCGGCACGGCCCCGGCCGACGCGGCCAGTCTCGACCTCGACGGCGGCCAGGTCTGGCCGTGCTTCCACGACCTGCACACCCATCTCGACAAGGGCCACCTGTGGCCCCGCGCGCGCAACCCCGACGGCTCGTTCATGGGTGCGCTCAACGCCGTCATCGACGACCGCGCGCAGGTCTGGTCGCGCGCGGAGCTGGAGCGCCGCATCGACTTCAGCCTGCGCTGCGCCCACGCCTACGGCACCCGGGCAATTCGCACGCATCTGGACTCCATGCCGCCGCAGAACGGCGTCAGCTTCCCGCTGTTCGCGGAGTTGCGCGACGCCTGGGCCGGGCGCATCGAGCTGCAGGCGGTCAACCTGGTGCCGCTGGAGTTCTACGCGGACGCCGACGCCGGCCGCGCCATGGCCGACGGCGTCGCCGCGCACGGCGGCATCCTGGGCGCCGTCAGCTACATCGAGGACGATGTCGGCGCCCGCCTCGATGCGCTATTCGGCCTGGCCCGCGAGCGCGACCTGGACCTCGACTTTCACGTCGACGAGGGCCTCGACCCGGCGGCCCAGTCCCTGAACGCCATCGCCCGCGCGACCCTGCGCCACGGCTACGAGGGCCGCGTCGCCTGCGGCCACTGCTGCGCCATCTCGATCCAGCCCGAGCCATACGTCGCCGAGACCCTGGGACTGTGCCGCGACGCCGGCATCGCCATCATCAGCCTGCCGATGTGCAACATGTACCTGCAGGACCGGACCAGTGGGCGCACGCCGCGTAGCCGCGGTGTCACACTGATGCACGAGTTCGCGGCGCACGACGTTCAGGTCACCGTCGCCTCCGACAACACCCGCGACCCGTTCTACCAGTACGGCGATATGGACATGCTGGAGGTGTTCCGCGAGGCGACGCGGATCACCCGTTTCGACCATCCGTACGGCGACTGGCCGCGCGTGGTGACGGCGGCGCCGGCCGCGGTGATGGGCCAGGACGCCGGCACGATCGGTGCCGGCCGCCCGGCCGACCTGGTGCTGTTCGACGGCCGCGGGTTCTCCGAGTTGCTCAGCCGGCCGCAGCACGACCGCACCGTGCTGCGCGGCGGCCGGGCCATCGACACCGCGCTGCCGGACTACCGCGAGCTGGACGATCTCTTCGAAGGGGCGAGCGATGAGCGAAGCGGCGACCGACTTCGCGCATGACGTCGACTGGGCGGCGTTCGCCACCGCACTGGGCGACGTCCCGGTCCTGACCGAGCCGCCGCTGGTCAAGCAGAAGTCGCGCGACTTCTACTGGTACAGCCCGATCCTCAAGGCCCAGCTGCGCAAGAAGTTCGCCGACATCGTCGCCGTGCCGCGCACCGAGGCCGACGTCGTCAAGGTCGCCGCGACCTGTGCCCAGTGGCGCGTGCCGCTGACCGTGCGCGGCGCCGGCACGGGGAACTACGGCCAGGCGATGCCGCTCTTCGGCGGCGTCATCCTGGACATGACCGCGCTGGACCGCATCAAGTGGCTGAAAGACGGCGTCGTCGCGGTCGAGGCCGGCAAGAAGCTGATCGACCTGGAAGGCGAGACCCGGCCGCAGGGCTGGGAGCTGCGCATGTACGGCTCGACCCGGCGCACGGCGACCATCGGCGGTTTCATCGCCGGCGGCTCCGGCGGCATCGGCTCGATCATGTACGGGGTCTTGGCCGACCGCGGCGCGATCAACGCCCTGCGCCTCGTCACCTGCGAGGAGGAACCGCGCATCGTCGAGCTGCGCGGCGACGAGGTGATGAAGGCCAGCCACGCCTACGGCTGCAACGGCATCATCACGGAGCTGGAGATCCCGCTGGCGCCGGCCTGGCCCTGGCTCGACTGCATCGCCGTGTTCGACGACTTCATGGCGAGCGCGCGCTTCTGCCAGGCGCTGGGCGAGGGCGACGGCATCGTCAAGCGCGAGATCGCCGCCGTCGAATGGCCGCTGCCGCAGTACTTCAAGCCGATCCGCGACGTGCTGCCCGACGGCAAGCACGCGGTGCTGCTGATGATCGCGGCGCCGAGCCTGGACGCCTACGCGGCGTTGCTGGCCGAGCACGGCGGCACCGAGGTCTACCGCAAGACCGAGGCGGAGGTCGAGGAGTCCGGGCTGCCGCCGATCTACGAATACACCTGGAACCACACGACGCTGCAGGTGCTGAAGACCGACCGCACCATCACCTACCTGCAGACCCTGTTCGCGCCGGGCGACAATCTTGAGAAGGTCGCGCACATGCGCGAGGTGTTCGGCGAGGAGGTGCCGCTGCACCTGGAATTCGTGCGCCTGCATGGCCGCATCGGCTGCTTCGGGTTGCAGATCGTGCGCTACACGACGCCTGAACGGCTCGACGAGATCATCCGCTACCACGACGACAACGGCTGCCCGGTCTTCAACCCGCACACCTACGTGCTGGAGGACGGCGGCATGAAGGAGATCGACTACGGCCAGGTCGACCTCAAACGCGAGGCCGACCCGCACGGCCTCTTGAACCCCGGCAAGATGCGCGGCTGGGAGGAGGCACGGTGACGGCCGTCGACGTCGCGGAAGCGCCGGCCTACGACATCGCGGCCCTGCGCGCGGCGCTGGGCGACGTGCCGGTGATCGACGAGCCGCCACTGGTCAAACAGAAGAGCCGCGACTTCTACTGGTACAGCCCGGTGCTGAAGCCGCAGTTGAAGCACAAGTTCGCCGACCTGATCGCCGTGCCGCGCGACGAGGCCGACGTGGTGCGTGTCGCCGCCGCCTGCGCGCGCTTGCGCGTGCCGCTGACGGTGCGCGGTGCCGGCACGGGGAACTACGGCCAGGCGGTGCCGCTCTCGGGCGGCCTGGTCGTCGACATGATCGGGCTCGACCGGATCAAGCACGCCGAGCCGGGCCTCGTGCGGGTCGAGGCCGGCAAGCGCATGATCGAGTTGGACCGCGAGACGCGGCGCGTCGGGCCAGGTCCGGGCTGGGAACAGCGCATGCACCCGTCGACCAAGCGCACGGCGACGATCGGCGGCTTCGTCGCCGGCGGTTCGGGCGGCGTCGGCTCCGTGACCTATGGCGGCATGTGCGAGCCGGGCAACATCCTCGGCGCCCGCCTCGTCACCTGCGAGGACACCCCGCGGGTCATCGAGTTGAGTGGCACCGACGTCGGCAAGGTCAACCGCACCTACAGCACCACCGGTATCATGACCGAGGTGACCATGCCCATGGCGCCGGCTTGGCCCTGGCGCGACACGTTGGTCGCCTTCGACGGCGTCATGCCGGCGATGGGTTTCGGCCAAGCGCTCGCCACGTCGGACGGCATCGTCAAGAAGCTGGCGACCGTGATCGCCTGGCCGATCCCGGCGAGCTTCAAGCACCTCGACGTGCCCAAGGGCCGCGATCTGGCGGTCTGCATGATCGCGTCGCCGTCCATGGCGGCGTTCCGGGAGCTGGTGCGCGAGCACGGCGGCGAGCTGCTCTGCGACGAGGACGCGGTCGCCGCCGAGGAGGACCCGGAGCGCGTGCCGCTCTACGAGTACACCTGGAACCACACGACGCTGCAGCTCCTCAAGGTCGACAAGGGGATTACGTACCTCCAGAGCCTCTTCCCGGTGGGCCGCAACCTGGAGATGGCCGAGCACATGGTGGCGCACTTCGGCGACGAGGTGCTGATGCACGCCGAGTTCATCCGCTTCGACGGTAAGCCGACCAACAGCGCGCTGCAGATCGTGCGCTACACCGACGAGGCGCGGCTGAACGAGATCATCGACTACCACGAGGCGCACGACGTCTGGATCGCCAACCCGCACGTCTACACGCTGGAGGGCGGCAGCCGGCACAAGCGCGTGGTGCAGGACCAGCAGCTCGCCTTCAAGGCCGAGGTCGACCCCTACGGCCTCCTGAACCCGGGCAAGATGTCGAGCTACGTGCCGGTGCGGACCTGACCGTTCAAGACCCCGCCGGGGCGTCGCCTCCGAAGCACACCCCCCTCCCTAGCCCTGCCCCTCAAGGGAGACCTTTGCATAAGGGGGTGTTGCGTGATTCGATGGTCGGGTCGTTGGCGTCGAGTCGCGGAGGGGGTCATGCATCGAGAGAGCGGTC
>Ga0049107_10000406_pt1 | contig 12741 bp, 10 predicted proteins | sample WorMetilPIANOSA1_FD_61187 | JGI IMG/M metagenome (GOLD analysis project Ga0049107, IMG submission 61187) | Marine gutless worms symbiont microbial communities from Max Planck institute for Marine Microbiology, Germany - Olavius ilvae PIANOSA.1 | ecosystem: Host-associated > Annelida > Digestive...
GATAATTTCATATCGCATTTATTGGTTTTCGTCGAACAGACGCCACACTGGTGACGACATATTGACTACTGTACTTGTGCCGCAGTTGTAATAGTTTGTTGAATGTGATTGGCTGGTAGTATTCGCCACTGCTATTGGCTGCGCGCCTGCGTCATTGACACAGGAGATAGATGCAGCTCCTACCTCTGCAGTTTTGCCGTTCACAGCAGCTGCTCAGGCATGGCATTGTTTTTAGACAACTCCGTTATTCTACAACGGAATCTACTGACGGTACCTACCGCGCCTACGTTACGTACGTTGTTCTGGAAACCACGCATTACGGTCAATTCATCACGCAGTTCATTCAACTTGACACACGGGCGCATTCCAATGCAAAGCGCTTTCAGTAAGCGCTTACTCTGTCATAAACAGCACTTACATCACTGAGAGGAACAAAAAGTGTTGTTGAATCTAAAGTGCTTATGCCAAGCCCATTTGTTTACTTTATTTCTTCACATATCAATTCCCAGTAACTAGGAATCAAGCGATGTGGCTCTTGTCCGAATAAGTGAAAAACTCAAAGCAATAACTTTGTATATGTGGAAACTAAATATGTTTCACTAACACTCACCATTACTGTCACCCTAACCCCTACATACACATCCTTCACAAATGACGATAGTAATCACCAGCAGTATGCCAAAAAACTGGATTTCAAACTGAAAAATTCTTACCAGGCATACAAACAGTAACCGTAATTCTCAGTTCCATACATTCCTGTCGTGTAAAACAACAGTGATTTCAAACTTGTCATTCAAAAACTAAATGCGCCAAATGTTTCCACCCAGTGAGCGGTATTCAATCTTCGCTTACAGTTTCCAACAGTGCTGCTCATTAGCGCTTAGCAATGGAACACCACTTACAGTGTAAACGCTTACCGACTGTAAGTGCTTACCGAAAGTGCTTTGCATTGGAACGCGCCCATGGTCAACTCGTCACATGGCTTGTGTTTTGCGAAAGTCAACTTGCCACACCCGTGATTGTCGCATAACACTGATTTAATGTTAGCATCTGGATCTGGATGATTATCGACAAACCTTTCTGGACGTTTGTTGAAAAAAGTTGCTTTGTGTACGTTTATAGCATTGCGTTACTTTTTTTAGAGCATGGGTTAGCATTTCTATGCATTTCCTGTTGAGATTGTGTGACGAGGTGCCGACCAGGTTGATGGCTGCTTATGACACAAATATCATAAAGCTGGCCGCATTTTGCTCAGTTGCACCATTTATATTAAACAAGGAGTGTCCGATCTCTTACTGTCTAAAGTCAACTCGTCACGTACGTCTGATAAACGTCCGGTCAACTTGTAACAGAAAAATAGCTGTGACGAGTTGATTGTGTGACAAGTTGACTGTCTCCCTGGGAGGCGGTTGCTATTCCAACAACCACTATTCCAACAACACTTCTAACTGAAGCACAAATGCAAAATACATTATTCCTAAACTAATTCAGGAAGTGCAGAGACGAGCCACCAACACCAAACTAGCAGAAAGTGTGAAAGATCTGCATTAAGACGAGAAGTTAATGAGATTAGATAAACGTAGAAATGAGATAGAAGTGACGTAATTGAAACCTTTAAGATTTTGAATGGGAATTAATTTACAGTGTGGATAGTCATTTGTTCTTTGCAACGGATGATGGTGGCAAGCGGGGACACTCCGGAAAATTGTTTAAAATACTGTGTAGACTGGATATTAGAAAGCTTGTTTTTAGCAGTAGAATTGTTGATAATTGGAACCGTCTTTCTGATAACTGCTAGTTGCACTTTGTTAAATAACTTTAAATCTCTCATGCATTTGCACTTGTACTGGAGACTGGATAGTGGATAGTACTGTGAGACCATGAGCTGTATTTAAGAGGGTGAACGCTATATGGCGTAAGCTTGTGTCTACTAAAACCGTCAGCAAGATTCACGTTGGTGTCTTCGCCGCTCTTCGGTGAACTCGGTAAATGGTGTGCCAGACGGTTTCAGCAATACTGATATAGCCTTTCTTATCAGGCTGACAGGCCTACCAAGTCACCTGTGGGTGTGTGACACCTGCATTCTGACCTTCACTCGCTCACATGCCGACTGTGGACTGTTCACCTGCAACGTGGGTTTTCACTTGCGCATTATCGCAGATCCGGTTGTATTTGTGATTGTGTGGTTAAAATAACTATAAATGCCATTGAAGAGAGTACATTTCCACAAGATGGCAGTTTTAGTACAGCGCCGATGAACTTCAAAAGCAGCAAAAGATTGTAGGGGGCTACTTTTTGGTGTGCCTTATATAAACTGTCGTTTGGTATATTTTAGGTGTGCCATATGTTTTTATGTGGTTTCTGTCCAAATGAGCTGTTTGTAAACACTCGCGCAGACCCTGGAATTTGCAATAAAATTCATGACGAAGAATTGACAAAAAAGTAAGTAAACTTTCAGTGTTACAGTAACTGTGTATGAGTGACATAAAATTGGTAGGAATTTCACTTCTGAGCACAAGTTGTAGTTGCAGTAAATCAATACCATATCTGAACTAAACTTTTGTTTGCCTTTCTAGAGGCACATGAAGATTTTGTGGCACAGGCAGTGTTTACGTACATACTGTGCCACTAGGTATGCATTCATTTTCAGTGGTACAGTTCTGAAGATATGCAACACTCGCTTATTAACGTGTTTGCAAATAGTTCCTCACAGTGATTCAACTAGGGCTATGCTAATCGATATTTTCTGAGCTCAAGTACTCTGCCGAGCATTTTATTAAATAATGGATGAAATTGGCAATTTAAAAAAAAGATTGCACAGTACCACTGCTATTTCCTGTCATAGGCATCTGAAAAATTTGGGGGAATACGTAAGGATATTAGCGATAATAATAGTTGTCTGTGCCCTAATTATTCCAAATACTTTGAAAAAAATATGCTGGGGCTACTGTTCCCTGACCCTTTCTAGAATACCTACCAGTATGTTTACTGTTCCATCATTCTAACTACTTTTGTAAAGGTAAAAGTGCGTACACTTGATATAGCACCTCTTCGTAGTGAATCGCCACTGCAGAAATTCTCCGGTATGGCACTTGTTCTCAGTTGTAATTGAAGGGCTCTGTGAAAGAACCGAACATCTCGATATATTTCTTTTTTTCTGCCCATCACTCAGTGGTGTTCTATTTCCGATGTTCTGTTTACTGGTGGAAGGGAAGTGTTAGATTTTAGTGATTCTAAAATATTATTAATTAATTATTCGGTTAATATACTGAGTGAATGTCTACGTATTTTAATCGAATGCGGCCAACTCTCCAAAACCTATTATAATGTGTTGTTCGATTGTTCCACCCGAGAAAATCATTCTTAAAGCCAGTGACGTGGCAGAAAACCTTTAATTATAACGTGTTGTTTGGTTCTTCCACCAGAGATATTCATGCACGACGCATATATCGGCTGACGTTCAGAGAATAACATTAAATGCATCCTGCTATTCCTGCATTTAATGCATCTCGGGCAGTAGAACCGAACAACTCGACATATTCTGCCGCGTCACTGGCTTTACGAGTGATTTTCTCAGTTTCATAGTTGTGGAACATATTCGGTTCTTTCATGGAGACTTTCAATTGTTGTTAACTTGTTTTTAAATTCTTGTCATCAGAGCTGAATAGTTGAATAATTATTTGAATAATCAAAATGATTAACTAATTAGCACATAGTCTTTTTTTTCACAGTTTAATTTTTAATCACATTTTCTAAGTTTAATTAACTGACATAGTAATTGAGTATTTAGCACAGCCCTTGATGCAAGAAGTAATTTTTTTGTTGAAGATAACATGCAGGCCTAAGTTCTTCATCGTAGACCTTCATACTAGCCCCATTCTCTCTGCAAGTAGTATCAATAAACATTGGTTTGCTGCTGTTTAATACATTCAGTCATTCACGATTGATGTGTGCATTGTGTGACTAAACAGTTAATTGACACTTTTTATGTTTGATCTAAGATTCGAGCCTCTCTGATTTGCCTGCAACTTATGACGCAGTATAAACTAGTTTTGATTGATTGATTCATTTATTTTTTGAAGAGTTGTTGCTATTCAATGCAAACTCTTGCTCATTTTCATAAGGAGTGTAATTTACATCACGTTGGTATATTTGCTCTTGTCTGGGTACTGGCGTTGGAGAGCCGACGTAAAGGGAGTGATGCCCCTTCCCTGTTCGGGAGTCTTAGTAGTCAGAGAAAAGATGAGGTCCAGCATGTGAGTCCTGCTGGTTGGCGACCGGAAGAGCATCTGGCCACAAAAACTTCAATTCCTCTTTATTCAACATGGATGACTACAAGAATGGGCGGGGTACAGCCCGTAGTACCTCGTGGCAACCCCATCTACCTACAAGAAATAGAATGATGGGGAACCTGGCCAGACTGCATACAGGACTGAGTTCCCATCATTATGAAGGTCATAGACCTGATGCACTTCAGGGAAGCCAGTGGGGAGGGGAGAATACTTCTAATGTTTCAGACTGCATAAGGTTTTAGGAGATATGTTGGATGCAGATGGAGGATGTGATTCAGCAGTAACAGCCATAGTCAGATCTGCTTGGAAAAAGTTTTGCGAATACTTACCCATTCTAAGTGGAAAAGGACTCATTAAAACTGAAAGGCAAGATATACGCTACTTGTGTGAGGAGTTGTCTGATGCATGGCAGTGAGACCTGGCCTATGAAAGTAGAACATGAATTGAAGCTGAATCACATTGAAATGAGTATGATCAGATGGATGTGTGGTTGTGTGGGGTTATGATGAATGAAAGGAGGAAAATGAAGAACTCAAGAGAACCAATTAGTTTGATAATCAAAAAAGAGTAGGTTGAAATGGTTTGGTCATGTTGAACGAAAAGATGATAATGACTGGGTCAAACGTTGTATAACGTGGGAAGTTGAAGGAATTAGACAGAGAGGATGCACAGAAAAGACCTGGTGGGATTGTGTTAAGAATGACATGAAAAGCTTAGGTCTGTCCCAGAAGGATGTGCAGTCCAGGAATAAATGGAAAAGGAGAATTAAGGGGGCAACAGGCTAACCCAGGTTCACCTGAAAAATGGCCGTTAAAAGTTAAAACGGAGTGTGTGTGTGTGTGGTATGTTTGCTCTTGTAATACAATCAGTAAAATTGTCTGTGAAACTGGACAAGCACTCACAGAGACTTCAACACAGTGCATTCGCTTTTTAGTAGTAACTGACTATGTGCTTTGACCTTCTGGATCAAAAGCCACAGCCAAACCATAGTGCCTGTTGAACATGTTGTGTACAAAATTTGGTTACTGTGTTCGGTTTTTCATCTGCACCTGCTGTATTTGTGCATATGTAGGTACAATGCAAGCTCGCGATACATGAAGATGGGCTATGAAGCAGAGTTCCTGACGTGTTTGCAGTCGCTTATTGGTGAAGTGGAGAGGAAAATTCGCCGTGGTCATGAGAGATTAGCACTCAATCAGGCTCACAGTAATGTAAATACTTCAACAAGTGCTTGTTTGTTCACCTTGTTGGATGTACACCATGTCACAAAAAATAGGCCGCTTTTATTTTTGCAATAACTTTGGCAAAACCGGACCAGTTTTCATAAGTAATTTTTCACTGTTAAATTCAGTAATGATCCACTGAGGAAGCTTAAATTAAAACTACCACCTCCCCTCAAATCCAGTGCCTCACTAATTTGTGAAATGTAAGTGGTCAGCTATACAAAGCACAGTTAATTCAGAGAGATGCAAAAATGTTTAATTACAGTAAATGTTCTCACGAAGGATGCTATTTCTTTGTCTATACAGATTAATTTACCATATACGTATAAAATGCCTGCCTTTCGTCACGTATGCATGCTTTGAGTGGTGCATGCCACTGCACTAGTGGGTCAATGGATGCATCAATTGTGCATTGTTCAATGCAGTGCTAAATGTTTTTCTATGTAATTGAAAAGGTGTGAGTAATGCAACAAACAAAATATCACAGTGTCGGGAAGAAAAACAAGTAAGCAAATAAAAACTCATGAAAGAGATGTTGCCTGACATGAAGTTTATTCTTGCTATTATGAACTTAAAGCTGTTTAATTGAACGTTTACGTTTTGCAAGGTAGTGCAGCAACAGATTTGAGGGGAGGTGTTAATTTTAATTCAAGCTTCTTCCACATATTTTCTCTGAACTTAGTAGTGAAAAATTATCAAAATTGGTCCACTTTTTCCAAAGTTATGAAGATGAATGTAGCCTACTTTTTTCTGAGACCCGGGTAGTTGATACATACGCTGACTATGAAGCACTGTGATGTATGTCGTCCCATCCTGACAATGTAAATATTTATTTCACGGCTTGTATATGATGAGTATGTGGTCTGGTGTCGTATGCGACAATGAGATATGTATGTCAAGAAGGCGGAATATCGACACAGGGCACAGTCATATGTGAATTCAATGTTCCCAACTGACTGACAGCAGACCACATAGGCTTAGTCATGTGACCAATGAGAAGAAAGTGTGTGAATACTCATTTGACGGTCATTTTCCAGAACAACCTGCATAAGCCGGTACCAGAATGTCTCCATTCTGCATTTTATTGGAGCTAAGGATGAAGGAGGTGATAGTGACAAAGAGGCACAATGCTGCAGTCAAATGCATGTGATCGACGAAAACTTACATACACAGTTCTTGTATCAACAGTAGTGCACAGTACATCCCAAAATACCATTTAATTTCAGAACTGGAAATTAATTGAGCGTGTAACTAACTAAATAACTTTTACAACAATAATTTATTGTCTCGAGATTCAATGAACCACTTAATCAATGTGTTTGTGAATTTGTGAAAAATTGTCACAGAAAAGACATTGATGCCAAGTATTTTATAGCATATAACCACTAAGCAACAATTTTGTCTGCCAGGTGTCTTAATGTGTCATCTGTTAGACATGTGTATCACAAGTATATGGCATTATGCCACACATCAAGTGACTCAGTTTCCACCAGCCAGGAAGCACGATTCTTGTTGGTCATACAAAAATACTGTGTATCATTTTTCCACGTTTTTTTTACTTTTGATTATTGACATCATTTGTCAAAAATGGTTTACCGAGGCATCCTCGGGTGATTGAATCTGAAATGAAGCTGGTGAACTCAGGCTTATGCTTTCATATTGCAGATGATGTGGCTGTCCATGGTTTGACCATGTCACATCCACAGCGATGAGGTCTGGGAAGAGGGTGGTTTCATTGGGGCGTGCACTACAGTATAAAATTTGCGCTGGTTATATGCAGGACCATCCTCACAGGGACAATGCAAATCAGTAGCCGACCAGTGGAAATTATTATACATTTTTGGACTTGGAAGCAAAGTGGTGATTTGTGTGGCTGATGAGTTTGATTAGTACGAATCAAACTACATACGAGAGTTACGATTAGGGTTAGCTTTACGGTTTGTTAGGTTACTGTCCTACATGTCCAAGTGGTTATACGCAGGGCCGTCCTGCATATAACATCAGCCATAAAAATTTCATGCCTGTGAGTTCCAGCATTTCTCAAAGAAGAAGAAGCTTTGGAAATAGACAGTATAGGTCCATTGTGTGGGAGCTCATCCCCTTTAGCCCTTTGAGTCAGCTAGGGTTAAACCCAATTAAGCCAGTATATGACCCAGATGGCCAGCTGAATTTAACAGCCAGCACCTTTAACCAACTGGGTCAGTATACCAGCAGTCCCAGTCGCAGAGGCTACTGCTACGCAGAACTCGCCGTTTTCTTCCCTAGCGGTGGTCGTAACCATTGCCAGTACTCATTGCGCCTACCCATGGAGGGATGGCCAGGCTGAGTTGGTCTGGGTGGCTGGTTATGTAATGAGACAGTTTATCTGTCCGAAGGCAGTCAACCACCCCAGTACTAACCGGGCTCAATGTAGAGCTACTACGTTGATCGAGACCAAAGCGTTACCACTACACTAAACCACCAGTTTAGTGTAGCGATATCTGAAAGCAGATAGTTGCGTGCATTTGCAGAATCCAGGGCCGATTGGTATTCATCGGGAGAAGCTGCAACTTCTCTCTGATCGAATTAGTGATCTCATCGAGCAGGTAGCTTTGTTCTAGCCTGTATCAAATATACGATCATCATCATGGGTATAGATAATGTACTGGTGTTGATGCAAAATTTGGGTAATTTTGTCCACTATTTCTGAAATAGGCAGTTATGCAAAATCTGGTATATAGTTTTGAAGTTTTTGGTAAATTACGAACATATTTTGTCGTCTGTGCATACTGCTCAGCTGTGGCTGTCCTTATGGCATTATTGGTGTAAACTGTTGACTGGGGCAGTGGTATGGTCTCGCTGCTGCACTGAGTTGTTGATTAATGCTGGTGTTGATGTGAAATTGGGATAATATTGTCCACTGTTTCTGAAATAGGCTGTTATAGAAAAAATCTGGTATATAGTTTTGGGAGTTTTTTTTGTATAGTGTAACACGTAATATATTGCACTACGGTTACTTCATGGCAGCCAGTTGTCACTGCCGAGATCATAAAACACAGTATAGCAGGTGTCCATATGTTTGCTTCGTACCTTTTGCTGAACGAGTGAATACTTGTCTGAATTGTGTGTCACTTGTAGAACTTACGCTGTATTACAGGATCTCACTGTCTTGTTAGAATTTTGTGCATTATTTATAGGAAGACAGTCCTGAAAGGTTCTTTGGGGATGTAGCCCCGGTGTGATCTCCAGAAAAACAGGCCAGTTAATCACAACTGAAAATAGTAATAATAATAATAATAATGCTATACAGCAGCAAATGGGCTGTCGAATGGTCAGTGTCCAAACAGAAATGCTTTCAGCCTATACCTAAATGTTTCTAACGACATGTCCGATAACCGCAAGTCGTTCGGCAGACTGTTCCACACAGAGGGACAGTGAACAGAAAAGCTGCGGTCACCGTAGCTTGTTTTCGTACGTGGAACGATCAGCCGACGAGTGAATGCAGAACGAAGATGACGATGCCCAGCGTCGGATGATATCGGTCTGCACAACTCGGTCAGATACAGCGGTGCTTGTCCGTGGAGACACTTGAACACGATGACTGCCATTTTAAAAGTAGTAGTGGGAGTAGAAATAATAATAATAACGGCGGTGTATGCTTTACTTCACAATTCAGGTAGTGCAGCTGCTTTGAAATACATGAAAAACAGCATGTCACTGTTGTAATTTTACACTCACGTGTATCAGAAAGGGCGTCTGACTTGTAAAGATCATACTTCAAGCAGTCCGCCAAAGTTTTTTGAGTTTTCCTGGCTTTAATAACTTATGGATGGTGACATTGGTAAAAACAGGCTGGTTAAGAGAGAAATACAAAAGCCGTCATAGAAATAGCCTATATGCACGAGTTGTTGCCTGTGATAGACTGTGTGTACCTTGACAGGCAGAGAAGCTGGGTTGTGACGGTCGTATTGAAGAAGCTCAGGGTGTTCTGAAGCTCTGTGATCAGCTGAAGGAGGAACGTACAGCACTGCAAGAGGTTGTGATGTGTGCTTGCAGTCAATTATGAAGTCTTCATCATTTTACTGTTAACTCAGTCCAAGTAATGTGTAGGTTTTTTTTTCTTACTTAATTTCCAACTTGTCCCAATGCTTTTGCCTGTTGTGCTGGTTTTGCCTTTGCTGTCTTGCTATTTGTGCTCCTCCTGTTAACTGGCACATGGTTGTTTATACATTTCCAACATGCACGTTGATGTATTCTGAAGCTGTTGTCCTTAATTGCATATGAAATAATGATTTCTGTAACCCATGAGTTTTTGTCACACTGCTTTGTTTTACAGTGTACATTCACTACGTTAATGCTGGCATAACAAAGAACATCTGGCTAAAAGAAAACCTTTGTTCTAGCTATTCTGTAAGATTTCTCCAGAAAGACATATGCAGAAATGCCCTAACCGATGATTAGACAAAAGCCGATAGTGAGCACGAGATTTTCTTTTACAATTTTGTGTGTGTGAGAAGTTGCACTGTAACTATGTCAAGTGCATTCATTAGTCCACCATTCTAATTTCAGTGTGCATTCGGCTAATCAGCTCCTGCTCAATCCGTAATTCTCTACTGGGTTTGGTAAATGATCTCTTAATGATTTGGAACAGATTGTCACCAACTTTTGTACATTTAAGCATTGTCTGAAAACTCACTTTATTACAAAGTTTCAATGCTGCCAACCTAGTGACTGTCTGGTGCCTGCAAGCCAGTTGCATCTGCCACTCATTATGAGTGCTACAAATGTTAGTAATGTGACGACGGCAGTGGTGGTGACGACTTCGATCCTGATCATCGTCATCATTCGTATTTGTGGTGAATGTGAATGTGCATGTGATCAGAGTGCAGCGAATCAGATGACTGCGAAGGAGATGGAAGTATGCAGCATTTGTGGTGCATTCCTGGTTGTTGGTGACGTCCCACAGCGAGTTGAAGAACATGCCAGCGGCAAGCTGCACATGGGATACGCTAAAGTACGAGACACTATCGAAAACCTCAAGGTAGTTTCTGCGGTGACTTTTTAATTATTAAATTGTCCGTTAATCAAGCTATATTTACTTTATAATAAATTGTATGTAACTACATTCTGCATCTTTCAGAAGAGATTTCTCGTCTCTTCTGCAGTAGAACTTTTTATAAAGTGTGATTGTAGTTGCAGAAATCAGAATTATATATAAGACTGATGCTTTACTTTAGGTTGAATGTGGAGTTAAAACGTAGGATGGGAATAGAGGCTATGTGCTGTAATCTTAATACTCGTAATGTGCTGAGTATAAGGAATTCTAAGAAACTTACTAGAAAATATTTATGTCTGCATTTACACAGATGTTACGTCATGTTATTACTGGCCGAATGCTCTTCCTGATGCCAGCAGCAGAAATACACACTAGGCTTCAGCTTTTCTGCATCTGCTACGACTCTTGAAGGGGAAGGGCGTCACTGCCTTCTGTGTTGGCTGTCCAATGCCAGTGTCCCGATAAACAAGCAGTAAGTAAATGGTAAATGCAAATGTGACAATATCCAATGGGCAACTGTCATCTACCTTACCTTACCATATGGGGAAGACGTTTTACCGCCTACCGCTGAGGCCTCTAATGGGCCCAATGCGCATCCCCGAATTAACTGTAAGGTTACAAAATCTCCAAGTGCAGTACTGGGTCCATACCAACACTTGGAACCATCCCCCTCCCAAGTGAGGGCCTACTCACTTGGACCTACCCACTAACATGCACTCTCAGTATCTCCAAGAGAATGACAGCTTGAAAGCACATCCATCCTGGTCACCATGACCAGCAAGACTCCAAACCAGGAAAATTCAGGAGACCCATCTCCAAATCAAGCATAAAGCCACAAAATCCCCCAAGTGCAACACTGACCTGGGTCCACTCCAAAATTGGAATTATATCAACCTAGTTACAGTGATCAGCAAACTGCACCAGGGTGCCTTCTCCAAGTACACCCTGTATATTCACAGCACAAGTTACCCATCAGAAAAATCTGCTTCTGGGGAGAAGACTAGGCGACACCCTCCTGTCATCAGCTGGACCGAGCAGGAATCCTGTCGTCAGTCCAAACTGAGCAAGAGTCACCACACCTACCACAGTCCCCAATGGTATATTTTGTCCACGATGCCTTGCACTAACTCATCTTGAACTGGACCGCAAGTCGCCAAGTCACTCGTGACCCCTTGCGCCGACATGCCACGAGGACAGTCCCCGGAAATTTTAGTACCCCCATATGCCTGGTTCTGAGGGCCACACCGATCCCTGTCTCCTGCGGGATCTAGATACTTACCCAGTGCACAAACCAGGAGACCAGCAGGGCCAACTCCCCAGACCGGGGCCCACCCACCCCACACCAACAGGGCACCTCAAACCCCAAGTGAGGGAAAGCCGAGCACAAACTCCTAAACTTGTCTGGGTCAACGTTCTCATCCACTTTTTGCAAACGAGTAGTAATGTGATGGGAAACTGGTGTCGACCCATTGCCCAGCCCTCACCATCTTGTAGGCGTTAGGTAGGATTTTGAGGGCCAACTATTATTATTATTATAAATGCAAAGATTAAGGTGACGCTGTCACAGTAAACTGTTGCAGGGGCACCGTACAAAACTAAAGTCTAAACATGACTAGCAGTCATCAAATGCTAGATTCAGCTGGCAAAAGAGTCGCCGAACAGGGTCAGCTTCAGTTTCTGGTGGAATGCAGGGAGCGACTGGATATCCCTGACGGATGCTGGCAGAGAATTACACTCGCGCGACGCAGCCACCGGAAACGCGCGGTCGCCTATGTCATCAGATTACAACTGAAACTGTTATGATGGAAAATAAATGTGCTTGATGTAACTATAACTTGGGGTACTGGCATCAGAGGGCTGATGAGAGGCATGGCAACCATCCCCCAAGGTAAGCAGGAGCTATTAATGGTCAGAGACAAAGTTGGAAGACCCCAGGTGAGCTTGGGGTAAGCAGTCCATAGAATGGATATTTTTCCCTTCAGTGCTTTGACACTGTTGGTTGGGCGACAGGAAGGGCATCTGGCCTGTAAAAAAGCAGGATGTTGGTTTGTTGGTGGTGATGATTTGACTGGAGCTTTGCACGACTTATAGCTCCAGTAGTCCAGTTGTCACCACCCCCTCCATCATCCTTTGCTTCAATAAACACCGGCTAACCCAGGTTCACCTGGAAAATGGCCGTTAAAACGGAGAG
>Ga0049107_10000407_pt1 | contig 12728 bp, 13 predicted proteins | sample WorMetilPIANOSA1_FD_61187 | JGI IMG/M metagenome (GOLD analysis project Ga0049107, IMG submission 61187) | Marine gutless worms symbiont microbial communities from Max Planck institute for Marine Microbiology, Germany - Olavius ilvae PIANOSA.1 | ecosystem: Host-associated > Annelida > Digestive...
CTGGGGCCCTCCCCCTTGGGACAGGAGAGTGGCCAACCTCACAGAAACATGCTACTCCCCACGTGTTAGCACACCCAATATTGTCACTTGAGGCAAACCATATAAGTAGAGGGTCCCAAAAAATTGGGGACGCTGGAGATGCCGGGCGTGACTGACCCTTAGAAACATGCTTCTCCTGCCAAATTTGGTCATTCTATGGCAAACCATATGAGCATAATTATGGAGATCTGCCAGAAATTTGACTGCTCACATCCCACAATTCAAGGCCACTGGAACCAACATAGATCTTTCGGATACCTATGACTTCTGGTTACGTCATCCATAGTAACCTGGGCCTATCTCATACCATCTCCAAGATAAACAGTGATTTCCGTCAAAAATCACAATTTTTTTCCACCCCATGTATATAACACCCCGATAAGGGGTTCGCATTGGAATTTTGTAACAGCAGTGGGGTTCAAAAATTAGTGATACCCCTACCAGATCGTTAAAACCGTGATACGTTCATACATTTAGATACAACAGCATTGGTTGGACAGACAGACAGGCAGACAGACAGACAGGCAGACAGATATGGTAAAACAGTATCACGCTCGGCATGCATTGCATGCTGACCCGTGATAATAACAGCATGTTGCAATTCAAACATATTTTATATCTACTTAAATATGCATAATGCAAAACATAACAAGCACAGAAATGTAACATACATACAAACAACTGTGCAAAATCATTCATCATATAGCCACTTGTCTCACTTTATGAATCAATTTACACTCAATATTGATAATAATGACCATTCTTCCAGACATGACAATACACCACATCCAGTGGACACACTCAACTGTTCATAGTAACTTTGACAAACTATTATCTACTGCTACAATAATACACTAATGAAATTTCAGTTAATTTTTCACATCCTTCAATGCTTTCACTGTTGTTGGGTGACAGGAAGGGCATTTGGCCTGCAAAACGTCTCTCACCAACAATCCCTCAGATTTTTGTAAGATCTATGGGGAACAATAGGCCAGTTAAACATAGGCTGGAGGTAGTAGTAGCAATTTTCACATCGATCTCTTATCTTTCAGCAATTTTTTAAACTTAATACAACCCAAGTTTTAAAACTCAGTAGGTGCACAAAAGAACAATATACTCCACCAGCACAGAAATAAAAAAAACTGGTACACATAAGCAACTGGGACATAGGGCTCAGCTGGCTGAAAACCACAAAGTGAAACCACCCAAATATATAACATGCACAGAATCAACATTCAACCCATCTATTAGGCAGACAGCACACCTGTGTCTCTGAAACTGGCACGCGAGAATCTCTCTCTGCAGCAGGGCCAACATGCTGCTCAGAAATTGATACAGTTTCTCGTGATGCTGGTCCAGTAGTCGGCACCTACTCATAGATCATTGTGCAGTAATGTCAAACACTAAACTTGTCACATTGACAACGTTAAATGCAAGCATGCAACGACAGAAGATGGCAGAAACAACCAAACAGTGGCCATAACAAAACAAAACAAAGCACAGAAGTCTATGCACAGAGCACATTTTAACGTTATCCACCAAATCACTTTCACAGCAATGGTAGCAAACTATAACGATGCTGCTGCAGACCAATGAATAATTGCTGAAACAATTGCAACCTGTTACATCTAAGCATCATTTCAGCACCGACTGAAATCTAACGGCAACATAAATTAACTAAGCTTCTTAATTAGGCAAGCAGATAAAATGAATGTGCTTACAGGAAAGCAAAACAAATTGTCCTACACCACAAACCAAACACACAGGCTAAATCCATCAACAACATACTGATAATTTTTTTTAAAAAAGACAGAAAGAGAGAAAAACGGATAAACAGTTCATCAATGAAAAAAACTTGTTTTGTAACTGTATTCAAATTCTGTAATTCTGTGGGATACTGCATAATCCTATGCATGTAATTTTAAATACTGTGCCTCCATCTACTAAGGCAGTAGTTACTGTTGTGCATTTCAACCTAGTGGCAAATGGCATACTACATACATTGTGTGCTCCAACAGCAAACCCACTGTCAGAGCTACATAAGGAACTAAACACCATTTACCAGAATTTCTCGCGTACACTAATAACTATTTTTCAGGACTTATTTACTCTGTGGGTGGCAGTCTTGAACAAAGGTCTTCATCAATAAACTTCCTCTACGTTCTGCCCGGCTGGTAGTGGGATGTATGACAGGTTTTGGACAGATAAACCATCTTGCTACCTAACCAGCTGCTCCGGCTAACTAAGCCTGGTGATCCCTTTATGAGTAAGTGCAGCAAGTACTAGAATGGTTATGGCCACTGCTAGGAATAAGAAGGCAACAGTAGATGCCGTCAGCCGGACTGCTGGTATACTGACACTGTTGGTTCAAGGTGCCAGCTGTTAATTCAGCCGGCCACCTTGCTACTGTGGGTTATTGGGTTCATCCTCTCTGGCTCAAAGTGTCAAAAAGGGATGAGCAATAGACTTCGCTGTCTATGCAAGATCTTCTCTCAGGGGTCTCTAGAAACCAGTTATCAAGGGATTTCTATGACTATGGAATTGACAAACTATTTTTTTTAAACAACCAATAGTGTTCAACTGTTGGTAATCAGTAACCAAATGCAGTAAAGCACACTGTAATTCAGTACGAAGCTTCCTCTCTGTATGCTATGCCTAAATGATGGATCATAAAAGCAACTTTAAATGCAATGTTTCAAATTATATCAAAATCTGAAGTTTTATCTTGCAATAAATAATTTTTAAAGCTTTTATCTGATTTAACTATCTGAAATACCCCAAATTTCCAGGACTAAAGTCATAATTTGCGACTCTGGTCTTTTTCAAGGACTTTTCATGCCAGGAAATTTCAAGTTTTGAATTCTAGGACTTTCCAGCATTTGTACCAATCCTGTACTGTTGACACAGGACTAGTAAAAACACAGGACTAGTTAACTTGACCCCATCTGCAGAAATGCACATAACAGTTTAGAAACTGCAAACAAAACTCAACTATCAACGTGATAATTACATGCATAAGCATTCAGAAAAACAAATTCCACAGAAAAAAATAACATCAATGCACAACACACAACCCAAGCTGAAAATGTCAATCAAAATACAGCCAAGAAAGACCAACCGGACTCAGCCGATGACGTATATCCAGTGCAAGGACAAAGTAGAAGCCCAGCAGCAGAGCAACATCAAGGTAGTACGTCCACAGAATACTGGGACTCATCACCAGTACCCACGGCTTGTTACAATCCACTCCCACAAACCTTGGCAGCCCAAGAATCCTACAGAACCAAATCAACAGCTATTCATCAGCAAAATGAATACATTTTTTAAAGCTGTTAGCTAATGGAAATGAACAATCTTGATAAAAGTGTCTGCAGTATTAACAACATATTAACAAAAGGTCTCAAAACCAACTAAAAGCAACAGAGTAGAATTATTACAGAAAACACGACTGAAATTAATGAAATGTCAAGATTACAGAAATTTATTTGCTAATGAGCTACTTTTAAACAGCAATCTGAGGTATTTCTTCTAGAAGACCCCAAAACCAGATGGTCTGCAGCTGCAGCCAACAGAGCCAAGTTAAACATTCTGATTAATGGTAAAAAAAAAAACTTTATCCTACTACCACTCACCAGCAATAACCAAAATTTGGCAAACAGAACTTTATGCAAATCACACTTACACAAACCAATTACTTGCTGCAGTAATATGCTAGCTACCAATTAGCAAACTATCCATAAATCCTGGAACACACAAGCATCAGGGTGCAAATGATATGATTTGAGTTTAAAATGATACTTTGTCAATGCCACAGTGATATCATGACACAACCATACCGTGGTGACAAGTTATAATAACTGACACAACTGCATGGGGTAAGAAACTGACTACAATCACTTTTTTACTTGGCCTGGTCAGGCCTAAGCTAGCGCGATTAGCCTAGCTGGGCAGTGCGAGCTGGCAGGACCATGGTCTCCTTGGACTGACACTGTCCAGGACCACTGCCTACACACACTGTTAATTGATGTTCCAATGGTGTTAAATGTCACAGTATGCTTTGCCAGTTGTCTCTGCCATCTTTTTTTCTGTGATTTTTATCAACAGCCACTCAATGCTTTATACAAGCACACCACACACCAACCAGATAAACAGGAAGAACCAACTCAAATCCACAGAGAAATAGCAATTTGTAAAATTGGTCGCAAAGAAAAAAGAAAGATATTAAAAATCCCAAGTAATAACGGGATGGCATATCAAACGCAGACAAAATAGCTATTACCACTAATGCTGTCAGCTTTTGTTTAACAAGCCCATTTTGTCTGAGATTATCCAGGTCAGGTCGGCTCCCCCAAAGGTTGCCCGAAGAAAACTTTAGGGGATTGCTGGTGCAAGATTTTTTACAGGCCAAATGCTCTTCCTGTCATCCGACCAACAGTGTCATTGGACTGAAAGGATAGACGAAAAAATGCCAGCACCACAATAAGTAAATAAATGATACTATCTTGTCTCACCTCTCAACCAGCGATTCATTGCCATGACTGTCCCACGTGTGCTGCATGAACTCAAACTGGTCCAGATGAATTGCAATCAAATGAAGGGCGACATACGCCAGCAGGATATAGCACAGAAATGTGAACAATCTGCCGGAGTGAAAAGAACACGCCCACAAACTCAGAACGGCAACGAACAGCATAAAGTAGACGCCATTTACTATTGATGGTAGAGCAATGCCACACGCTCCCATCATCATGACGATCACGAAGTTGCGGAGAAAGTCGGCAATCATGCCATACTTAAACAGCTGCTGGTGCTCAGTGGGTGCCGCAGTCGTAGTTCGATCACCTCCAGTCAACGCTGCAGAAGCTGTCGTGTCATCGGCACTCACAGGCTGCTCGCGCATCAGAACTCGGCACATGATGAAGACGAACAAAGTAATGACAAAAACTGCGACATCAGGCAGAACAATGCGGACTGCATTCAGTGGATCATCAGCATGAATCCTTCAACAAATGCAGCAAAGATGCAGTGTCAACCAGTCATAAATCACTAATCATGTCACTAAGTTATAATTTAATGACTGTCAGATAACATACAAAACTGTGTTTGGTCTGGGTGGCAGATTTGGTTTCTCTTGTCAATTACCTGTAAGACAGTAAACTAAAGTGTTAAAATATTTTACAAAAATAGTTTACCGTGAACAACATTAGTCACCTGGTCAAGAATTCTGGTATCATATTTTCCAAATACACTGAACAATGAGATACAATACTCAGTGCTGCATAAATTTTCTATAATATATGTAAAACTGTATAATACAGGTAACTGTAGTGCAAACGGTTGAGAAATAATTAAAAAAAAACAAATATCTCAAGTGAAGAATGAATGCCAAACAAATAACAAACAATGACAGCAAGTTACTTGCTACAATTTCCATACTTACAACTGTAGGCCAATTTGTCGCAGGGTACTCTCGTATGGTGAACCTGAACACAAAATAAAATGACAGCATGGAATGTTTATACAACTTAGCTCCAAAAGGCTTCCGTTTTATAGTGTTAATTTCCATAATACTTCACTGTTATATTATCTTGCTGTATGCTTACTTAAATTATAAAATAACACTGCAAGTTAAAGAAAGATTACAGCTACAGCATATACATATTTAATCATCACGACATATTTTTGTGCCATGTTTTTAGCATCTCATCTTTCCAGCTTAATAACTTTGGCTGGTGCTGAGGTAATTATTACTTTCATCTCATTTTGCAAAACTCATTGCACACTAAAATTATAATAATTATACATCAAGAGTTTTAAAAAAGAAATCAGCAAGAACTGTTATGCTAAAAAACTGAAATGAATGTAAAATCAAACATTTATACAAATACAAGACGTATACAAATTTACAAAACCAATATAACAGCAGTCAGATAAATTATATCCTATGCATAGGTATTAAATATCAGAAGATCTCACATGGTGCCAGAATGCTGCTGTTTATTGGTTTTTCTAAAATGCCAAAGAGCTGGAAAGCAGACTGAGACAGTAATGTGACTGTTGACAGCAGCAATGCTATTAGAAGATAACGACCAGTGCTTTCTGCACAACAATACATGGCCTCATGAATGAATAAACAAACAGCCAGCTGTTGTCAGCAACTACACGACACCACCTTGCTATGCAGCAAGCAATACTCTGATAAGTGTTACAAAACAATACGGTAATCACCAAATACGGCTGGATCGTAATCATCACCGTCATTTTACATCCAAAACAACCTGGGTAGGCCAGTACCAGAATAGCAACCCATACTGGATTGTAATGCAGCAAGAGCGATGAAGATAGTGGTGGTGCAAAGTGGAGCTCTTGGACGTGCAAGGCTCCAGTCAGATCACCACCGACCAAATACCAACACTCATTTTACAGGCCAGATGCTCTTCCAGTTGCCCAACTAACAGTTATCAAAGCACTGAAGGCAAACAAATCTAGATAGATATTGCAACAAAAAGATCTCTTTGGACAATCAGTATGTCCTTTATTACTAATAGTACTTTCGGTTGTTGTTATACAGGCCCGTTACTTCAGAGCACTCCATGTCAGGCTGGATCGACCACAAAGATTCCCCAAAAAAGAATCTGGGGAATTGTTGGAGTATAATTTTTATATGCCATGTACAGTTCCTGTCACTCTACCGAAATCATTAGAGCATTGAAGAGTAAAAGGTTCCTTCTCTAATTCCTTAATTCCATAGCAGATTACAATTCACTCACTGTATTCAACTTATTTCCAGGCATCTTTGAACAGAAGGCAAATGAAGCATGGAAAACACTCAGACAGAATGAGCAACTATGACAAACATGATAGTAAACAAGAAGCAAAAGTAGTAATGAAAAAGCAGATAGCTGGCCTGCTATTCATGTCCACAGTGTGACCTTCAAATACGCATAAAATATCATATCATTCAACATCACTGAAAGTGGTAGTACCATTGAAACTGTCTCAGATGTCTTTTGACATTACTGCTTAATAACAACTGTGGCTGAAAATGGCACTGTTTTCAAGAAATCCGATGGCTAAAGTAGCATGACCTCGAAATTCGGATTCATTGTTGAAAGTTGTATCATTTAGAGGATTCAGTATAGTTTCCTACCAGTCAGCTATAGTAACACTTACCTAGGCAGCAAAGGTTTTAAAAGGTAAAAGGTAGTCCCATATTTGAAACGAGCATAAGATTCCAAAGCTTATGCCAATCCTCGACAGTCAGCCTGCAAGTTACTGAAGCCATAAACCCTGCAGTAGGCTGCCACTACTTTCCGCCAGGCCCGTCGTTACCTCCCCGGCCGCCGAGCATAACTACCCATTGGCCAGCACCAAATTATACTGCTTGGTGACAGATGCATATGTGTGTAAACAACTTTCCCAGGGTTGCACTCGGCAGTGCAAAGGTCCAGATTTGAACCCGCGACCTGTTGATTGCAAGTCTGGCTCCCTAACCACTCGTCTACCAAGCCACACACTAAAAAGGAAGTTTTAGGGGCTTGAAATGTTGTAAAAGTTTGAGACCTAGAAATATCTACTACCTTCAGTTATCACAACCTGACTGGACAATCTGGTCAGCTAGATACTCGCAAGCTACAGGGTGGGTCCAAACAATGCAGCACCACCCAGGTTGTGATCACTGAATGTTGTAGATATTTCTAGGTCACAACCTTTTACATTCCACGTCTGCTTTCCAAAAAAAGGTGGGTTTGCCCTCTAGGTAACTGAATATAGGATGCATATTTAGTCACTGTTCATACTCACAATATACATTATAATGCATGCTAAGATATAAAACAAAAACTAGACCTGGTTTGGTTGCCTTGTATGACATCCGGCCAGGAAACGGAGCGGGTCAATTCTTACAACCCTGGAGCCCGCATGGGGCCTAACCACTATGCCACATATTACCACAAAAATGCACTATATGTACTGATTGTACACTGAAATAAAAGTGCTCATACGTTGCATTGTTGAAACCATTGGTCGCCTCAGCAGTGGTGTGACCAATGCCAAACAGCCATAGAGTAATGAGAAACCGCTGAATCGGACAACAGTCGCTATGAAACATACACAGAAGACACACTCAGTCCAACGTTAAAACTAACTCAGAAAAACAATCAACTTCAGCAAAACGTTTAATGCACTATGTCAAACTACTAGATTATTTTTAATGAATGTGCTGCAAATCTGCATCTGAATTGTTTTTGACAATCCTTTTATTTTTACACAAGCTGATTGATTTATTGATCTTTATTAAAGTACACATAACAAACGTACATGCATAAACTGTGATAACGACATGACAGATTAACATTCAAAAACAAGCTAGCCATACAGCAGTTATCAATTTAAACAAACACCGTGGCAAAAACGATCTTTTGTGAATTTCTAAGGTGCATCTAGGCAGATCAAACATGTGGGCTTTCTGTCATAAATGGAGAGAGCTAGTCTTGACTTCTGGGAAAATTACTTGGACACAATGTTGTTTTTAAGCATACTGTTAAACAATGTTTGGTCAGCATCATCAGCCAAATCCAGAAATGAGAACAACTGGAGAGAAAAAAACACATTTAAATGCTCGCTTCAGAAAGGAATTGATCCGTCCAATTTGCTCGACAGTAAGAAATCCCCGCCAGGCTGGTAATACATAGGTGATCTTAGCAAGTATTATTGCCCTAGAAACAGTATTAAGGTGTGTACGTGGCATACCCTGATCACAGAGAAGCTTAAGTAATAAGTAAGTAAGTCCTCTTACTGCATATTTTGAGCAGATTAACTAGATGGGTTTCAAACTGCAAAGTATCACTCAAATAAATGCGTGAAATTCTAACAATGTGAAGCCATTCAGCACTGTCCTTATGCCATATGATGCATATAAAAGTCACAAGAAACTTATCTACTGCAAACAAATCATTTCTCATCATCTGCAATTCCGCATAGGTCAAATGGTATCAGCATATGTATGGATCTCAAAAAGAAATTGGGAGAACTGAGGTTGGACAGCATGGACGACCTCTGGAAACGTGCTGAATTTGGTCCCCCTGGGTCAAATGTTATAAGCATATATGTGAGTAGCTGCACCCCAAAAATTGAGCCCTACGGTCCCACCTTTCAAGGTAGCTAAAGCTCACACAAGGTAACACGTTTCAATCAGTTACCTACGACTTCCTATTAGTGGTCCATGAGTAACTGTGGGCCTATCTCATATCATTTCCAAGACAAACAGCAACATTGATTAAAAATGTAAATTAACTGCAATTCATCTGCATTTTAATGCCCCACTGAGGGGATGACCATCGAAATCTGTAATGCCATTCAACTGATATTTCTACCAGCTGCCATTGCAGAAGAAACCGTAAAAAAACAACATAATGATATGAGATCAATAGAATTAATGACATTATAGATCAATCATTACACTGTGCGCTAAGCTTAGCGGCGTGTGTATTGTAATCGGTCCTGTCTGTGGGTTTGTGTGTGTGTTTGTGGGTCTGTTACCACGATAACTTGAAATAGCATGCATCAATCTTCACCAAACTGTGTCTGTAGGTGAAGGTAGTGACCATCTCCAGCTGATTAAATTTTGGCCATCCTGTGCCCCCTGGAAGGGAGTCTGCGGTGGGGCAAAAAAATTTGGCTCTGCCTTACTACAGCCAGCGCGCAGTGTTTGCGTCTCTCTGAGCACTTTTTTGATTTATATTTTATCACCATACTAGCCCCAAATGCTGCCATAGATCTGGGCAGACTATATTTTCAAATGCAGGAAGTTCTCAACTTAAATATCAGCACCCAAAAGCAAAGTGACGTACTTTTCTTAAGCATTACTTATTTTCTGTTTCATTTCCACTTTTTTGTCTTTTATACCATGCCTCACCAAACGTCAACTACTGACTTCCGAATCAATTGGAAACTGTCGTTATGGAGCAAGTTGTCAGTACACAGTTGATGAGGATGAATTAGCTGCCTAAGCACTCCCATGATCATGCCGATTGTGGGGAATATGTGGGGGTAGACTCCAGTGAGTGACTGAGTGAGTAGGGTTTAACGTTTAGCTATGCTCACTGACGGGCGCGCTACTCGATGATGATTATCAACATATTATAGGTCATTTCAGAGACAAGTCTTTCCAGTCAATCACTTGCACTGGTATACTGACAACCTAACAAGAATAACCAAGCAACAGAACACAAAAACAACATAAAAATAACAACCTAAAAACAGTCCCTAGTTAACAGCACAACACATACATCAAAAGAAACCTAGGCTAAGAGACACGACAGACAGAGTTTGATTTAGTCGTCTTTTACAACAACCGGCCAGGAAATGGAGCGGGTCTATTCTTACAACCACGGAGCCCGCACGGGTGTGGAATTTATCCACAATAAGCAAATGAATTCACGGACATATGGACACTCTCTCAGGTTTAACGGCCATTTTCCAGGTGAACCTGGGTTTAGATTAGTGGTTGATAGCAGTTACTGGGTTTACACACACAAATCTACAACACCAGTGTACCTTACCATATGCAATAGTGACATCATTGCTTACATCAACAACCATCATGACTTTCACTGAAGAAGATGATAGCTTTGAATCATTAAGATAAAACAATCACTATGTTGCAAAATAATTGCTTAAAATGTTTCCTATTACAGAATAAATTCTTGGAGATTAGAATAAACTTATACATAAGACTGATGCCACAGGGTGCTTTGCTTGCAATGTGCTGGAGTGGATGACCAACAAAGCCATCAGGCAGTGGCACAATCGTCTGCATGTTGAGATATGAAAATGGTCTTAAAATCATGGATATAATTTCTCTGGTGGACATTCTGAGTATACACTGTAAACATATAGGCTGTTTGCACATTTCTAAGGCACGTCTGTCACATTTCTGCCAATTAAAATACAGAACTCTACAGTAGTGAGAACTCTGCAGTGTTCAGCCACAGCTTCATAGTGCTGTTTCACAAGGTAGTGTAGTCACACAGTGGTAAGCCAGTTGAATGAGATTGTGTAATTAAGGAACATCAGCACCAATAACTGTAAAGAAAAGAACATCTGTACTGAAGATACAGGAAAGAACATAAGGGTTCTTAACATGCTGCACAGACAAAAGGCCACTGTTACAGTCACAATCATGTTACACTCACCAGCCAACTGTGTCAGTGGCAACAGAACACGAAACAATGCAAAGCAAACGATTTGTCGACTCCTCTGAGCCATGATGACAGTCACCGAGTCAGTACTTGGCAGATAATGTTTAGCAGAAGAACCAAGAAACGTTTCAGCAACGCAGTATTAGAAAGTGCTTATCATTATCGCTTGCAGCTCTCTCCATTAAACCTCCCTGTATTTGGCAACACAAACGACACTATAATTACTGCCAGTGACAACACACAGGCTGCACAGAAACACAGCATCCATGAAGACCATCACTACTTCTAGTTATAGACTAGACAAGTTATGAATATACATCTGTTAAGTTTCCACTGCAATCTGAATAAACCAGTACCAGTACATCAAACCGTTACAAGTTTTATGCAGCAGATGATGGAGGTGCCACTGGCAATAACTGGAACTATAAAACATATGCAAACCATCTCGGCGAATAGATTCATCTGGTTGGAAATCAAACTTATTAGTTAATTCATCAGATACAACCAAAATAATTACCTAAAAACTTGACATTTCGACCTCTGTCAGAGGCCTTCATCAGAAGAAGCTGGTACTCAGTTCTTCCGATTCTTGACACGATGGGAAGATGCCGTACCAAGAAAGCGGTCATATGTGTGGCTCAGTTGATAGCTACCCTCATCACGGTTCATGGCCTGTTGAACCGTGATGAGATTCTTGGCAGATATTCTAAATCCACTTATTTGCAAATCTGATCAATTTGTTAAAAATTCCAGGCATTTGGCTGAGGAACTATCCAGCATTCAAATGGAAGAAGACGAAATCCTCGTCTCTCACGACTTAGTGTCACTGTTCACCAATACACCGGTCAAAGAATCTTTAGAGGTGATACGGGAAAGATTGGAATGTTATCCAGAATGGAGGTATACAACTTTGTTGGAGGTAGATGACATCATGGAATTGTTGGAGTTCATACTAACCACCACATTTCTGTTTCAATGGCCAGATTTACAGACAGAAATTTGGCACAGCCATGGGCAGCCCTGTTTCTCCACTAGTAGCTAAGATGTTCATGAAGCATTTAGAACAGGAACTCCTCAACACAGCTCCAAAAGATTTGAAACCGAAATTATGGAAAAGATATGTGACATACTAGAGGTTGTAAAGAAAGGTTCAGTGGAAAAACTCACAGATTTTCTTAATGGCTTGGATGACTCTCACATAGGAAATGGAACAAGATGGCCAGCTACCATTTCTAGATCTGCTGTTAACAGGACAGAAAATGGTGACTTGAAGCTACAGATCTACAGGAAACCAACCCACACCGATCAGTATCTGAACTTTAGCTCTCACCACCCCACTGAACATAAACTGAGTGTGGTGAGAACTCTGTTGGAAAGAAGTCAGTGCCTTGTTACAGACAATGAAGATAAGAAACAGGAAGATTCCCATGTAGAAGCGGCCCTTCGGGCATGTGGGTATCCCAAGGGGACTTTCAACAAAGTTAGGCA
>Ga0049107_10000408_pt1 | contig 12727 bp, 11 predicted proteins | sample WorMetilPIANOSA1_FD_61187 | JGI IMG/M metagenome (GOLD analysis project Ga0049107, IMG submission 61187) | Marine gutless worms symbiont microbial communities from Max Planck institute for Marine Microbiology, Germany - Olavius ilvae PIANOSA.1 | ecosystem: Host-associated > Annelida > Digestive...
TGGGGCTCATCAACAGAACTATACAATTCAAGAATCCTATCATTCGTAATAAATAAATAAATAAAAGTCGGCAGAGGCGTCCCCCCGCCGCCCGGAGACCCGTCGCCACCCGCCGTCGGCTGCACTAATTAGTGGCTGACGGCGCCGACAGGGCCGTCAGGGCCGACAGGGCCGACGTAGTATTTACCCAGACCCGTTCCGACTGTACCGATCATGTGAAGCAGTACTGGCTGAGCCGGCTGTCTATCTCAACACGGACTCTCAACTGCACCTCTGTGGCGACTGTTGTCTTGTTGGGTCGTCAACGTGACGTATAGCTGCAGCAGACGACTACACAGCCAAGCACTTTGCGACGTTCTTCGCCCGCAAAGTTGATATACTTCGTGCGACTACTGCCGACAGAGGCAGTACTCTGTGATAATGTTTACTTAGGACAGATGTTGTAGCAATTGGTTCACATTTGTAGAAGTGTACGAACAGGCATATAAAAAAGACACGACTACGGTGATCACTGGTGCGACCCGACTGTGATTCGATTTGCGCGCGACTTGCGTGCGTGCGTTGATCGGGAGTCGCATGAAAGTCGCGCGGCGGTCGAATCGCAGTCGCGTCGTAGTTGTAACCACTGCATAACAGCCTGATTCAATAGGCCAGCCTTCCACTGCTCCGTTAGGAGGTTAACGTCTCAGATGGACGCCACTAACCTCACGCCCATTCCACACTGCCAGCACGAGACGCCGCTGGCAACCCAGTTCTCGACATGGCGTCGCGTCTGACATAAAGACTGAGTTTAAAAAAAGTAGTAGTTAAAAAGGTGAGAATTTGATTGAATTATCATCAATCCTGAACTATAATGTTTTTATAGACTACAGCGTAGAATAAAGTGCGCGTACAGAATAGTGATATGGATGCGATGCAGTCAGCAGAGACAGAGAAATAGACAGCTAGAAATTAACACTCACTAATTATTGTCATACAGCAATGCACTGTTACTGACAGGTAATTTAACCATCGACAACCAGCGATCTTGCTCAGCAAAACAACTTATTACAATACTTGCACTGAACAGGCAAGCGTACGATCTAGCACGACTGGCAAACACTATAGCTATAACTGCTGTGCAGAGATAGATGCCCACTAATGGACGAGCTTGCACGTCCTGCCGCGCGACATTACGCATTTCACGCCGTCAGTGTTATTTTTTTCGCTTCATGCTAGTGAACGATAGGTTGTGAGCAGAAACTGTCCCACAGTCACAATTTTGGAAATCGAAATCTTTATTCACCAAATAGGTAGTAAGACAGACCAACAGACAGAAAAAACGTGTGGCAACAAAATGTAATGTGCTACGTGTGTAGGTGTGTGTGTGTGTGTGTGCTACAACAACCATAGGCTATATACATTTGCGTGAGGCTGCTTCGAGTGGGACGTTAAATCCTAGTATACTATACCATACCTTCGAAAACATTTTTCTAACTGCGAATCCGAAGACCGCATCGCCAGTCCAGCAGCATATCACGTTGGCAGTTCTGATGTACAAAGTTCGGAGCATGTCCACTCCGGTTTACTACATGACCGAATCACAGAAAGTGTCCACAGCCGAACTGTACGTTCATCTTCGATCCCGCTGCTGATCCAACCGTTCACTAGGACACTTTTCCGGGCGTGCTTTCCTATTTTCAGCACTGTACGTACCTTCGGTCTGGGGCTTGCTGCCACAAACAGTTCTGATACAAACAGTTCTGATCAGCGACTCTCTGTCTGTTTTTAAATCTAGACTTAAAACTTTTTTATTCTCTCACGCTTTCGCTGAACACTGATTCGACCTGCCGCCAGGCTCGGTTAGCAGATAATGAGCTGATCAGGGTGCCATGTCAGATCAGATCAGATCAGATGGTAGTTTAATAAAGGTTGACAAACCGCAACCATACAAACACAAAAACAATAGAGTAAATGTCAATAATAAAAATGAGAAACAGCTTAATAGCCATAAAACATTGCGCCCGCAAGTTCCTTCCACATAAACAAATACAACATTAAGCCTGTGTAGGCAAGGGACACAGGCCTATGCTGTGAACCCTAACGTGATTCCTAATCCTAACCTAAAAGAAACATTGACAAAACACCATGGTCTCTCGTTCTGCTAAAGGGGTCGACCACAATGAGCAAAGATCAGCTACAGACATTCTTAGACAACAAAGTCCACAGTAATATGGTGTTGTTAAACCCCGTTTCTCAGAAACGTAAACCACTTTTACTGTAACTTCGGCAAGGCCAATTTTCATATTTTTTGCTGTTAAATTTCAGATAGGATATGCTAAAGAAAGCTGTGATTAAAACTACTACCTCCTCTCAAATCTGTTGCCATACTACCTTGCCAAATGTTTGCGCGCAGCTGTATAACTTCACATTCATATTAGCGAGAATAATCCTCTTCATGTTTGGTGCCATCTGTTACATCTTCAACACTCATGGTAAAAATAAAAGTGGTATACTTTTTGAGACTCGGTGAAAATTTTTAAGCCGCGACGAGGACTAAATAAACACTTCTACAGAGTAGCAGTGCAATGCAAACAGCTGGGTGTGGCGACCAGCGGGTTGCCTCGTACACTTCAGCCGTTGAATGTACATGTAGAGCCCCATCCCCCGCGCCAGTCAGCGCCGTCCAGCCAACAGCACACGCTATGAATGGATGACGCACAGACATGATCAGCAGATAGTGTGCGCTGCAGACTATCACCCATATTCGCCAGTCGCCACTACGTGCGACGGCTGACCAACCAGTTCGCAAAGGTCACTCACTGCGGTACGGTAGTGGGCCCTTATCCCATACCCGGCTTGCACTTTGCTAATTACGCAGTCAGTTATTGACGACACGCGTCAATCATGCAGAATGTTCAGGCCAGACTGTGCAAACCCTATACCGCGTGTAACAAGGTTGATCTCCGACTCCCTCTCGTTAGTTAGGCCTAAATGACGTGATAACCTACTGGCATGTTATCAACGTAATTACCACACGCTGAACCATCTAAACTAAGGCGGTGGTTACAACTACGATTCAACTTCGATTAGAAACTCGACTGCAGTTCGATCGCGCCACGACCGTTCGACCACCCATGTTACGACCGTAGGGTCTACGGGCTGCTGCACTGGTCTAAACAAATACTGCGGCTAGCCAATTAACGTCCCTGTTCCCTTCCTGCACCACTGATGCTAATTTAGTACTGACACTTCACGACTCTGCAGTGCACACTGCACCGCCGTATCTGTCAGTTATTAGACAGTGTCGGATGCCGATCGTTTCCGCTCATATGCTTGCACTGTCGTGTGTCGTGTCACGGACCAGGACTCTTCTGGGCGACAGGTCGTTTGATGTCGCCGGTCCGCGAATGAGATCTCGAACAAGTTCCCAGCTTTCATGCGTCTGATAGAAGAAACTGTTAAGAGCACATTATTTTATTGTTCGACTGAGGCTGCAGCGCTTAGTGACTTTTGCCTTTAGGCGTCGATTAGCCTACAAATAATCTTACTTACTCATACACTAAGTCTTAACACTACCGGTGAAAACAGCAGGTCACCGTACCTACTCAGTACACCCGATACACCCCCTCAGTTCTCATTGGGTAGCCGTCAGCCAAGCCTTAGTGCTGGCCAGCCTAGTAAACCAGGCAGGCCAGCCGGGACATGGAACGCGAACGCATGGCCCATCAGCATTTACTGAAGGATCACGTTTCCAAATTTTGTGCAGCTCGAATGAAAACTGAGGGTGCTAGAAAAGACGCAGCGTAGGCCTACATCATTTGGCAATTTCTGAGCATGACAGACACATTCGAACAATGACTTTAAAATCTGTCCAATGCTGGGCTCTGCACTGAAGAAACGTGGTGAACCAAACTTGAAATTCCATATTACAGAACACATGACATATTCAGTGATTTCGACACAGTGTACAAAAGTTAGTGTAGAAGATATACCATTCTCTGCAGTAGCGTTGTATGGTGAAAACCAACACGTGTTGATTAAAATATATTATACCAATTTACGTCAGGCGGACAGGACAGTCAACAAGATACCAGACATAAACTGGCTGTTTGCACAGTCCAGGAGCATCACAAACACGAGACAACACAAGACATTTGCTTGTGTTACTTCCAACGCAATTTTTACTAAGTTTTAGATGCAAACAAGCAAGTGACGTTTAAACACCATTACAAATGACTTTAGATGCAACTTCCAACTTCATAATTATGTGCAAGCAAAACAATATCTACAGACACTATGTACGCCACGAAATAAAATTACAGCGTTACTGTTTCCCTAGCTTATTCCTAGGAGAAGCAGAATGAAGGTATTACAGTGAGACTGTTGGTTACTCCTCCTCTCCATTTTAACGGCCATTTTCCAGATGGATCTGGGTTAGTCGGTACCAGAACGTCTCGATTCTGGATTTTATTGGAGCTAAGGACGACGGAGGTGGTGATGACAACTAGAGCTATACGATGTGCAAACTGCAAAGTTTTAAATCATCACCACCAACAAATGAACATCCATCCATTACTATGCATTGCATTTAGACCCAGCCGCCGCCGTTAGCCGCCGAGCCAAAATTTTTTCACCCAAGCCGTGTTTTTTGCCTTAGCCGAAAAGTCGCAATAGTTGCAAACTTGTAAGCCGCCCTAAAATTTCAATTTCAAGCTAATTCTGTAAAAATTTAAAAGACCTTGACAAAGAGACAGATGAAAACGACGATTGACTGCACTCTGTACTAATGAAAACGTATATACACACACAAATTCCAGTATTTTGTTTGATGTAGTGCACTGCTCTATTTTTAGTAAAAAATGAAATGTTTCAGCCACACAGAATAGTTGTCACTTCACTGCTGCTCACTTTTTGGGTTAGCCGAAAAGCAGCCATAAAGCTTGTCCAGCCGCCAACGGTCTAAAAATTGCATTAGTGAATACATTCCATAACGCATATGCAAGCCGAATGGTATTTATGTTTAATTACCATGGAATGTCGTCTGTTTATGGCCCACGTGGGCTCCCGCAGGCGTCAAAGAACAAGCCAAGTCAGTTACCTCGATGGATGTAAAAGGCAACAAAAATAGGTTTTGTCTATCTTCACCTTATCTAGTGTTCTTTTGGGTGTTTTACGCTTTTACTAGGCCCACTTCATGTTCAGATAATTTTGTTCTTTTCTGCATTTTGTCACTTGGTTGTTCTCGTTTGGTTGTCAATACCTATAATCAGTGTTGGGTACAATCATCAGAAATATAATTTCAAATCAAAATATAATCAAAATAATTTTTTTCATGATTTTAAATCACCAAAATCAAGATTACGCGAGTTGTAGAATCACTGACTATAGAGAAGTCTGTGTACAATAGCAAGTCCTGAAGCAACATGAAGACCAGTTAACATCACACAATCAACTAACATAACACTGCTTAACTCCACTGATTCAACTCAGCACCCTACTTCAAAATGCAGCAGTTTCTATGACCTTATCGATATACATGTAACAAATTCGATGAATCAACATCTTAAGAGGCATACAGCAATAACATAAATACATCAACAATGAAAAAGATTAAACCAGAGTTTAATGCTGCATCTGGGTACAGCAGCGTAAAAACGGCCATAATGTCGTGGCGCCATAATTACACACGCGATTACACCGGAGTGATTACTTGGAGGAACTGGAGCCACAGCGCTGATGAGAGGCTTGACAACCCTCCCCCCCAAGGTAACCAGGAGCCTTCAGTGGTCAGACTAGGTTGGAAGACCCCAGATGAGCTTGGGGTGAGCAAGTCCATGGAATGTGATTTTTCCCCTTTACTTCTGACACTGTTGGTTGAGGGACAGGAAAGGTATCCGGCCTGTAAAAGCTGACGTTGGTTTGTTGGTGGTGAGTGGTGACGATTTAACTGGAGCTTTGCACGCCTTATAGCTCAAGTTAATGTCGCCACTCTCCATCATCCTTAGCTCCAATAAAATCCAGAATGGAAACATTCTGGTACTGGTTACTCTGGTTGTCCTAAAACAAGTGTTGTTGTTATAGCAGAGTGATTATTGCAGTTTTATACTGCTCATACAGTATCACGGCCAACAGCAACCCAACCCTGTCTGAAAACTGCATCACAAGTACCAGAGACATAGGTTATTCTAACGAAAATTTAAAGATACACACGGTGGTCCTCTCCCCTCCCTTACCCTCCCCTCCCCTTCCTTCCTATATCCCCATCCCTTAGAAGTAGGCCCCTTAAATCCAGCTAGCGGGTCTGGGGGAGCGCTGTAAGCTCCCCAGCAGGGTCTGGGGCGGAGCCCCAGCCAAAATCGATTTTGGTGCATTTTAGCCTTAAAATCTGACATTTGGTGGCAATGATTTTAATGATTCTCCTGAGAATCAACTGACCGAATTTCATCCCCTCCCCAGAGCCGACTAGGGGGTCTGCGGGAGAGTTGCAATTCGTTCCAGTACGGTAACTATTAATGCTGTGAAGCAGCTAACTAGCATTACCTGTAAATGTTTATTATGCACAATTCTTTGTGTAATAGGCTGCGTGAAGTGATTTTTAAAGATACACAATTTGACATTTAATGATGCACAGATTGATTTTAATGATACGCATTTTGTATAATATTACACGCTAAAATAACCTATGAGCAGAGACAGATCCTGGTAATGATGGGATAATAGCTAAATGAAAACGTCAAGAACGCTGTACTACCAACAGACAAACACACATACCAGTACCAGTACTGCTAGAACATTCTAGCAAATGTGGCCATGGAATGCCTTCCAATTTGCAAATCTTAACTGTATGCGAAAAGAACAAGAAAGAATGGGAGAAAATACTATTACAGATGTTTTTGTGATACACATAACAAGTTAGGCTCAAAACTATGCACTGCAAATCCCGTCAGGATCATTAAAATTTCTAGTGAACAAATAGAATCGTGCAGTTGCCTAGCTAGTACAAATGACAACTCACTTGGCTTCAGCATCAACAGCTGCCTGTTACCCACACGATTATACATACAGAAGCCACAAGCACTGTGCTCACCATTATCTGTCCATATGACAGCAACACATCAGCTAACAAGGTCACACTTTGCTTTCAATCACAAACATCACAATACGATTCACGCAAATCAACTTATAGTAAGACTATCATACACTGAAACACTATTAATATGTAGCTCACACAAGTTTAAAATGCTTACATTTTAAAAATTTTCAGGGTTACATATTTTTCACATAGTACTGAAATACCAGTAAATGATTGGCGAAAATATAATGCAAAAAAATTCATAAATTATTTCACTATTAATCGAAAGCAGACAACACAGTTCACATTTAGTGCACGAATAACCACATTATACGTTATCTCTGTAAATGGAGTCAATGAAATACGTAACTCAAACAAAAGCATCACCTCGAAGGCAATGCAGTACCGGCAGGATATTGTCACGCGCATATGCTGCTACACGTGAGCAGAGTTTAAAAAAGCAAAAAAAGCACCCCATGAAGGACAATGCATACCGACAGGATATTGCCACAAGAACGCCCATTACGCGGATGGAGTTAATAACTATCTCAATAGTAACCATACAAAGTATTTGGCACAACCCTGCGGCCGATTTTTTTTTGCGTTTTGGAAAATTTATGCTGCAAATTTGCGAATCTTGTGGCGCCACCTACCAACGGAACTACGAAACGTTTATGGTATTGTAAAGCACATCCAGTCCTCTAACAGACGGCGAAAACAGCGTCCAAATCCATGCATAATTGGCGGCGCTATCCTTCCTCAAACTGGGGAAAAAATGACCAAAAAACGTGGTTCTAGATTTGGCGCTGTTGTGGCGCCATCTGACGCCACAGAGAAAAATCGCAACATATGTGCACAACTACAGTCCATCCTGTATACAACTGCTCATAAAAGATTTTAGAAAATTTACTTCCTGTAAGACTTTTGGTGCGCACAAACTTGTTCATTCAGAGCCGTTTTTGGACTACCGAGACAAACTTTGACACTTGCTGTCTGCGCTATATAGCGACGTGTGGAAAAATTTTTTTATGTAGGTGCCCATCTACATTCTCGGCCCTAAACCTAAACTACTGCAGTGGATTTTTTTTCTTCAAATCCCTCAGCTATCTATACGAAGTGGTGCGCACAAACTTTTCTGCCGATTTTTTTATTTTCGCATTTTTTGACCGCCATTTCTCGGAATTTGTGGCGCCACCTACCAACGAAAATGAGAACTATGTAGTGCATCTGAAAGAGCAATCCCTTCTGAAAAAAAGCCAAAAACCTTGTCGAAATCGGCCTATAAACGGCAACGCAATGCTTGTTCGAACTATGCACCCCTCGAACGCACGGTGCTCCAGACTCGCAGCGTGACAAACAAAAAAACAAAGCTAGAAACAAAAGCATCATCTCATGAAGGACAATGCATACCGGCAGGATCTAGTGTCAATCCACCGAGAAGGCTGTTTATTACGCTGTCAATAATAGCCGCATGGAGTATTTCCAGCAAACTCTGCGTCTGATTGTTTACGCTTTGCAAAATCTCGACCGCAATTTTGCGAATCTTGTGGTGCCACCTAAAGACGGATATGCGAAATGTTTAGTGCGTAGCAAAGCACATCCGGTCCCGTAACAGATGTCGAAAACAGCGTCCAAATCGATGTATAATTGGCGACGCTATCCTTCCTCAAACTGGTACGAAATTGACCAAAAAACGCGGTTCTAAATTTGGCACTCTGTTGTGGCGCCATCTGACGCCACAGAGAAAAACCGCAATATAGGTGCACAACTACAATCCATCCTGAATACAACTGCTCAAATAAGATTTTGGAGAATTTACTTCCTGTAGGACTTTTGGTGCGCACAAACTTGTTCATTCCGAGCCGTTTTTGGACTACCTATACAAACTTTGACAATTGCTGTCTGCGCTATATAGCGACGTGTGGAAAAAAAATTATGTAGGTGCACATCGTTCTCGGCCCTAAACTACAGCAGTTGAATTTTCTTCAAATCTCTCAGCTATCTATACGAAGTGGTGCGCACAAACTTTTCCGCCGATTTTTTGGACTTTTCGTAATTTTTGACGGCAATTTCGCGAAAATTGTGGCCCACCTGGCGACGTAAATGAGAACTGTGTAGTGCATCTGACAGAGCAATCATTTCTGAAGAAACGCTGAAAATGGCATCAAAATTGACCCATAAACAGTCACACAATACTTGTTTGAACTATGTCCCCCATGCGCAGACAGACCAAGCGTGACATACAAAAACACCAATTTTCGCTCCTACAGCTGGCGTGCGTAGTTCGATCTCCCCCAAACTTTGAATGCTGACAGAGAACGCCGTGACAATTCTAAAAGGTGTGAATCGTTTTTCGATCCAACGCATAGTTTTTCCTCCAGGGTGCACGGAAAAATTGGGCCTAATTGACGGACGCGTGGTTTCTCCGCAATAACTCCGCAACCTGTGATGCGAATCACATGAAAGTTGAAACACTAATGTAGGATAGTTAGGCGTGAAAAAGCCCCTAAAAATTTTCGAAATCGGTCAAGGGAGTCGCCCCGTAGGGGCGACTCTTTACCAAAAATTGGAAATTTTTGATATTTTGGGGACACATTCCCACCCCGTGGCGATTGAGGTGAAATTTTGCACAGCCAAGCGGACCCACGTGCCCGTCGCCCCTGCCCAGTTTGACGTGAATCGGTGCAACGAGTCGCCCCTGCGGGACGAAAACCTGATTTTTGGCCTGTGAGTAAATTTAATACCGGCAGTTTGCCGCTTCGCTGCATCCTGCCAGTAACAATACAGAAACACAAATACTTATCCAAATATAAAGACAAAATTGTAGACATGAAGAGCAGCAAGCACTGGCAGCAGTAGTCACGACATGGTAGTTGCACTTCATCAGTGACTCGAGTCAAAAGTCCATTAGTTTCTCTACTCAGACTTGCAGAAATGTTCAAACATGAACTAAACTGAAAACTACCATTCAAATAACCAAGATGACACAGGCATGTTGTACTTGATCAAGTCAGTAACACCAGTCATCCTGTTCAAGAATATGAAAGGCAGAATATTACCAAAGCATGTTATATTAATTTGACAACTGGCTTTTGTGAAATGCAACAAACATTTTGCAACTGAGACGCATGTACACATGGTAAGATTAATTCAGTGCAGTTGACTCGTGTGGCAAGTCCACCACTGTACAGTACAGTATACAGTACAGAGTACACAGTACAATGATGACGACATAAACAGCAGGACAAGGCAAATACAGCACAGTTACTGGCAATGTTCATCTGTACTCTGTAGGCATCGTTAACTGCCAACACAGCTAGGACTTCTCAACTTATAACTCGTTAATAAACTGCATTTTTTCCATTCTTATTTGCTGTAATTACCATGTTGTCTGTTAATTTCACCCATTCTCAGATTTCGCATGGACAGCTAACGTTCACAGCATGGGAACTCATCTCTTTCTGTACATGAACTCGAGATTACAATAAATACAGGCACAAGAAGGTGTAATTCATCCAGAAAGTCCCCAGGAACAGATATTTTACCAATGTTGGAATAGGGTTCAGCGCATCAACATAATCAACTGCAACAAATTTTGGGAAAATCTGTTCAAGGGTTTCAGTTTTTCAGGAGGTCAAATTTTCCTCTTTCCCACAAAAAGTGACAACGCCATTATAACAGTGCTGCACTAGTATGCCACATGTGATAAAAGATAAGAAATCTCAGTAAATCAGTTTTAAACCAACGTAATGCACACAATTGTCAGCAAATTGCATTGTGTGGTAAAGCGGAGGAATCACATACACAAACACACATTGGCTGATGAACACTAAGAATGACATCTGTCTGCCTCAAACATGTAACACAAGAGTACCAGGCCTGTTGATAACTGTCACACTAACGATACAACTCAACCCTGCACAGAAACTACAGTGAAAATATTCAACAAATGTATAAAAATATATCAACATACATCAAAGGACTAAACCGATATCGAGTAAACTGCATTTAGTATCGACTAAGATGAAAGGAACATACCAATGCAATTCACTGTTGCTATGTTATCTCTTATAAATCAGTGAACTTCAATTAGTGAATGCAAAATATGCAAAATAGAGAATGCTGCAGCACTGTGATTGCTTAGCAGCATCAATTTGTAATTGACGCCTTAATGGGTTTATGAATAAAAATAGCAGATCATCACAAGAGCACTCGAGGCGCTTTGAGACTGTTTAAGGCCATGTGTGTAGTTGATTACAGAAACACGGAATCATAATCATCCTTACTACCTACATGTGCCATCGTGTTGTCGTCAGCATGTACTGATGTTTCTTCCTGACCAGCTGTTTCACTGCTAGCACAGTAACCTTCAGCACCTTGCAGCATTGACTCCAGAACATCGGAGCTGATCACTAAATCTAGGCTGTCGGCAGGGGGCTGCAGGTCGTGGCTCACTGAGGCCTGGCCCATCGACATGACATGCTCAGTTGAACTCGGAACTGGGCTGACAGTGCGGTCACTGAGATAGCCTGTGTCTGGAGGGGTGCGGTGTGGAAGGTGACTGCCACATGAACGCCGTCGCCGACTGTTCGACTTCGACTTCTTGTTGGTAGAAGAACAAGTTTCAGTCGGACGCGTACAGCGCCACTTGTGTCTGCCGTGGTCTAGCGACGACGGTCGACGCCGCCACGGATCAAGTACAGTCACAGTTTCGTCATGCGCTAATGCACAACGTGGCTTACTACTGCGATCAGGCTGCGGTGATGAGAGTGGATGTGGCGGTCGCGGTTCAAACACACTTTCAATGTTGGCATCAGCAGCAACAACTGACCGTGGAAAGTTGTACTCGTGACTGTTACAGCTGCAATAAGCACCCATCTGCGACTCCAGTTTGTGAGATGAATTTGATGAACCACAACATGCAGATGGCATCGTCTTTGCCCTGTCCAACATCTGTGTAAATTCTTCTGGCTCTGATGAAACCTGGTAGGAACAGGATTCCACAGTGCTATTACAGACTGGCCTGGCTGTAGACGAGACAGAACTTGGCGGTAAAGATGGAGATGAACTGGCTGTATCTTGTATTGACAATGCTATTGCCAGACATACAGCTCGCTCTTCATCTACAGTCACATCATAATAGGAAGCAACAAATTATTATTATTAGGCAATTTACACAGTGTTAAATTAAAAAATACAGCAAATGCGCTAAGTCAGCAGTTAAAACAAATATGTCTTTCAATAGTCTTCTGAACACATCCAGAGGGATGTCGTACGACTAATTCTGCTGGCAAACTGTTCCACAACAACTGGGCCATTCACAGCAAAGCTTCAGCTGCCGTAAGGTGTCCTTGTATGTGGCACAGTTAAGTTAAGATGGTCAGCTGTGGCAGATCACAGGTGTGACTGGCAGGGTCCAGTGGGTTGTAAAGATGTCGATGTGCAGTACGACGACATACTGTGTGTGCACTCTGGCATGTAAACAGGCAATTATCAGTGTCTGAGTTTGATTTTGTTTAAGATAGCCACTACTGCTACTACTTTCAGCTTTTATTTGACATAAATGTAAAAAACTGTAGTTTATCTACAACTTATAACGGCGAAATGACACATCGAAAACAGCAAAAATAATGAACGGTGATATTACTTTAGCAGCACTTTGCCACTGTCAAC
>Ga0049107_10000409_pt1 | contig 12698 bp, 7 predicted proteins | sample WorMetilPIANOSA1_FD_61187 | JGI IMG/M metagenome (GOLD analysis project Ga0049107, IMG submission 61187) | Marine gutless worms symbiont microbial communities from Max Planck institute for Marine Microbiology, Germany - Olavius ilvae PIANOSA.1 | ecosystem: Host-associated > Annelida > Digestive...
AAAAATCGGGTTTTTCGCCCCGCAGGGGCGACTCGTTGCACCGATTCACGTCAAACTTGGCAGGGCCGACGGGCACGTGGGTCTCCTTGGCTGTGCAAAATTTCACCTCAGTCGCCACAGGGTAGTAGGAATGCGGCCCCAAAAATATCAAAATTTTCCAGTTTTTGGTAAAGAGTTGTCCCTTGACCGATTTCGAAATTTTTTAGGGCTTTTATACGCCTGTCTATCATCCTACATTAGTGCTTCAAATTTCATGTGATTCCCATCACAGGCTACAGAGTTATTGCGGAGAAACTGTGCGTCCGTCAATTAGGCCAAATTTTTCCGTGCACCCTGTAGGAAAACTATGCGTTGGATCAAAAAACGTATCCCACCTTTTTTGATGGTCTCGACTAGCTCTATCACCATGCAAAATTTGGGGAAGATCGCACAATGCGCGCCGGCTGTAGGTGCGTAAGGTTGGTTGGTTGGTTGGGGTTTAACGGCAGTTTGTTTTTTTTTGTCGCGCTCCGAGTCCGGAGCACCGTGCGTTCGAGGGGTGCATAGTTCAAACAAGCATTGCGTTGCCGTTTATAGGCCGATTTCGACAAGGTTTACGGCGTTTTTTCAGAAGGGATTGCTCTTTCAGATGCACTACATAGATCTCATTTTGGTTGGTAGGTGGTGCCACAAATTCAGAGAAATGGCGGTCAAAAATTGCGAAAATTCAAAAAATCGGCGGAAAAGTTTGTGCGCACCACTTCGTATAGATAGCTGAGGGATTTGAAAAATTCCACTGCAGTAGTTTAAGGCCGAGTATGTAGATGTGCACCTATATAAATTTTTTTTCCGCACGTCTCTATATAGCGCAGTGTCAAAATTCGTATCGGTAGTCCAAAAACGGCTCTGAATGAACAAGTTTGTGCGCACCAAAAGTCATACAGGAAGTAAATTTTTCAAAATATCTTTGGGGCTATTATCCACATGAGGGATTGTAGTTGTGCAGTGCACCTATATTGCGGTTTTTCTATGTGGCGTCAGATGGCGCCACAGCAAACCGCCAAATTCGGGACCGCATTTTTGGTCAATTTTTTACCAGTTTGAGGAAGGATAGCGTCGCCAATTATGCATGGATTTGGACTCTGTTTTCGCCATCTGTTAGAGGGCTGGATGTGCTTTACAACGCACTAAACGTTTCATAGTTCCGTCGGTAGGTGGCGCCACAAGATTCGCAACTTTGCGGCAGAAATTTTCCAAAACGCAAAAAAATCGGCCGCAGAGTTGTGCCAAAAGCCCAAATACTTCGTATGGTTACTATTGAGATCGTTATTAATTCCATACACATATATCATCATTATGCCCGTGACAATATCCTGCCGGCATTGTCCTTCATGGGACGATGCTTCTGTTTCTAGTTTAATTATTTATTGTTTGCTAGAAATCACAATGTGACAATCACATGTAAGCAAGCATGAGGCAGGACAGTGAGACTAACATTATAGTGCTTTACACTGCCCTAAAGTATAAAATACAGAGAAATACACACAAAAACAAACAAACATAAACACATACTAAAAAGAGCCAGTGCAGAAGCCAGAGGTCAATCGCACTTAAAGAACGTTTGAAAGCCTTTACAGAGGAAAAGTTAGTAATATCTTACTTGACGTTTTGCGGCGCTTGTAGTACTGACTAGATGAACGCCTGTCGCTTGTCACCTGGGTAATGTCATTCGGCAGATTTGTTTGCTGATTATCACTGCTGTCATCTGCGCAGCGTATGCACCTTGATCAAGTAGCACCTGCTGTTGATGGGCTTGTCCATGTCCCGAGGCCACCCCTCGGTCCAGTGCAGGGACATAGATCCTGGGGGTTGGGGGTCCTGACCCCTGAAAACATGTAGGAGGGGTTAGAGTATGTTTTGACCCTCCCCCACTGAAAATGTCACATTCTTTCATTAAAAACTGTTGTTGTATAACTGCAAGTTTCACAGCATCAAAGATGAACAGTTGGACACTGATCCTGCTTATGGATAGGCTACCATTATGTCTGATTAGCTCCAAGCAGACAGTGTCCTCCGATCAATGCCTTTGCTCCTATACTAGGCTTTAATTTATCGCGGCCAAAGACAAAATTCCAAAACGTGGGTGCAGGTGACCCGCCGTCAACAATCCTCATTAGATGGTGTACCAGTTGAAGGAGTATCAGGAGATCTACCTTGGCAGTAAGCAGAGTTCTAATGGCTAGGACTACTGCCGACCGGATGTTCTACGTAGGATTGGACTTGCCTGTTCAGTGATGAATTCTCTACAGGAATTGCAGTTTTCTCAGTATCAGCACCAAAGTACACCTGTACCAAGCACTGATAAGGTCTGTTGTGCTCTAAGGTACAGAATTAACATAGACCCTTTTGGTCGCCGACACTGGAGGCTTTCCACTTGAGGTGTCAGCAACAGATACTTGATGTATGCTGGTGGGTTCATGTCTCCAATGCAGATCGAGGTGCTTCAGCGATCTGGTTTATCAACCATTGGTGATGATGATGATGATGATGAAGGATGACTTAATTGTGTCAAAATGGAGGGTAAAACTAATTTTTCAAGGCACCGTTTGGAACCGGGATTGTTGAATGTTTGAAAATCATTGACGTAGGGTATAATCTGAAACAGTTTGATGTAGAGGCCGACCGAAAATGCATTTTTCATTTTCGGCCGTAAATGAAAATGCCGACGAAAACGAAATTCCTTTCTTGGCCGTAAAGCGAAAACGAAAGTCACCTGTGCCAATAACACAGAACTTAGTTACGGTTAAGTTGCGAACATAACATTTTCGGCCCAACACAAATAACATTTTTTTGGAACAAAAACGAAAAATAAAACAAAAATGAAAATTCATTTTCGGCCGAAAACGGAAAAAGCCGAAAATGACCAAATATCCCATTTTCGGCGCCGAAAACGAATTTCGGTCGGCTTCTAGTTTGATGGCTTGACCTGAGTGACCCTGCAGACCCCTCAGATTTTACGACAGACCTAATACAGTCTAATACCTAAGACAGACAGTTATACAGTCCACTGGTCCAGTGGACTGTATAACTATAGGCCTATCCATTTGTTATGCTTAATTGTGTTACATAAGCTCAATCCGTCACTTAGGTCTAGTCCTGTTCTGCCTGAAAAAAATGTAATTGAAACAAACACAACAACAGTTTTCATCGCGCATGCAGAGCACGATATTGTTTTACCAATTCTGTACGTCTGTCTGCCATTGCCGGACACATTTTTGACAGTCTGGTATGGGTGTCATTGTAAACGAAACAAATCTGATAACAATCAATCATTCTTTCTTTTTAACCTACGACACGATCTGTTTGCGGTAGCTATAACCTTAATTGTAAGTATTGCGACACTAGTGATGAACAGCGTATGCCGAGGATTCGCCGCTGGCAGGACACGTGGAACGCCTCAAGTCGCTGCTCGTCTGATTACAGTAACACGTCTAAGCTTCGCAGCAGTATCCATCGTAGACGTAGCTTGTACAGCCTTAGCTTAGTAGACATGCTGAGCTTGGGTTGCCGCAGATGTTAGACGGTATGAGTCTGCCCGTGTTACTTGAGGGCAATCCAAAGCAACGTAGAGTTCTTGGTCCGAGCGACTGGGTGAGTTAACGTTGCTGCCCAGGTACATGTAGGCGAAGCATTTCGGAGCAGTTGTATGTGGTAAGGATTTCTGATCACTCAAATGGACAAGTTGTGAACAAAGCATAACATAACCGAGGCCGAGGTCCGTGAACTGTGATCCCAAAAGAGAACAAGAAACTCGGCTATCGCTGACAAACCGCGCGATGCGTTTAGAGGTCAGTCAAGGTCAGCAAACGATTCGATATGTTAAGTATGGTTTCCTGTTAGTGTGCTACAGTAACTTTGTCCCTAAGATATTTGACTTCGAAAGATGTCGTGACCTTGAAACCCGGGTTAGGAGTCACTTAAGTCATCGGAACTGACACACATCGATCCGCCGCCTACGATTTCCTATTAATGTTCCATAGCAACTATAGTGGGCCTATCTCGTACCGTTTCAGAGATATGGCGATTTCGGTCGAAAATCGCAAATTTTCCCCACCCCGTGTATTTTGTGCCCCGGGGAATTGGTTACCGGCGCTGGGGATCAAAAACAAAAATGATGGGGCTATATACCGGACCGAGAAAGAAGTTTGACGGTATCTTCAGCCGTCCGGATACAATGCACCAACGTGTCAGACAGACAGACGGACGGACACCGGACGACAACAAACAACAAAAACCGCGCTTACGCATAGCGTCGCGCGGTAATATACGCATGGCTAGGATCCAATCAACTGCGATTTAGTCAATGCAGAAGTAAACTGGTGCGAACAGACATTCGTGGATGACGTTGTTGCGAATGACTGAGAAAGTCTTCGTGTTAAACGAACTCTTGATCTTGTATTATACAAGAGGTATTCCTTTAATGTTACAAGAAGGTTAGCTACCGCAAACATATCGCACGTCAGCATTCATGTCATAACAATTTTTGGCAAAGGTAGGAGACGTGGTCGACCATGTAAAAATTTTCCTGTCATCTAGTTGGATCACCATTTGATCAAGGTTTGGTTGCCGATTGTAATACCGTGCATATGGGCATGAAGTCGTTTTGGAAGGGAGCAGGGGGCGTCGCAAGCCTGAACCAAGTGGGGGTACTGAACGGCATAAGAAGCAAGCCAAAACTCAGCTGCGTCGGAAACAATTTTGGAGTTGATGACAGGAGATGTGAGGAGGGCCATGATCGGGGGGGGGTTCCCACCAGCGATAGGGTCTGGGGAAGCGCTGTAAGCTACCCCAGCGCGGTCTTGAGCGGAGCCCCGGCCGCCGAAGGGTTTGCTTGCATTCTCTGCCGCCAGATTGCCTCTCCTAGCATCTCAGTACGTGCTGCATACAGTTTGTAGGGCACAACACATTGCAGCACATTTTACCGCGCGTCGATATGCGTAAACCCGGTGTCCGTCCGTCTGTCCGTCCGTCACGTTGGTGTATTGTGTCCAGACGGCTGAAGATATCGTCAAACTTCTTGTTCGGCCCGGTAGCCCCATCATTCTAGTTTGCTGAGCCCCAGCGCCGATACCCAAGGAGAACCCCTTCAGCGGGGGCGCAAAATACACTGGGTGTGAAAAATTTGCGATTTTCGACTGAAATCGCCGTCTATCTCGGAAACGGTACGAGATAGGCCCATGGTTGCTACGGAACGTTAATAGGAAGTGATAGGTGGCGGATCGATCCGTGTCGGATCCGGTGACCTTGAGTGGCCTTGACTTGGTTTCAAGGTCACTGTATACTTACAAGTCGAATGTCTCAAAGACGGTGTCTTAGGGACAAAGTTACTATAGAACACTAATAATAGGAAACCATACCCAGTCTATCGAATGGTACCACTTTCAATGACCTTGATTGACCCTTGACCGGGATTTCAAGGTCGCGATATTTTTCGACATAAAATATACCCGAAACGACACAAGATAGAGCCATAGTTACTATAGTATGAGCAGGAGGAATGGGATCGGTGTGAGCAGGAGCAGTTTGGGTATTGGTGTAAGGAAAACTAGAACTTGCTTCCTGACTAGTGTTATTCTCTGACTGATAACTACTTCCGGTGTATCGGCAGTTATGTACTGATCGGCAATGTCAGTGGTGAACGGTCTAGCGGCTCCCAAACCTCCCTCACAAGTTTCTGCCGGTATAACCATTTCCGGTCGGAAATCTCTTTCTGGAACAGTGTTTACATCACGACCTTCCCGTACTCGTGACCTCGTGACCATGGTGGAGGCCGGTCCTACACCAGGACGGGTCAAAACGGGCGCCAGATTGGTTTCCCGGGGCGCTGGAACGGAACCCAACTCGCCGGACAGATCGGTGCGACGTACATTACGGTTTGGATCAGTCCGTATTTACTACCGGCAATTTCGTCAAACGATTGCTTACTTACTTAGGACAATTTGGGCATACTGCCGATGCTAGGATGCGACTTACCACAACTACGGCAAGCTCAAAAACAACGGAATTTCTGCGTGGAAAACGTGGGAATTAAACGTGGGAATCTTAGTTTGACTGTGGATAAATGTAGTCTGTAAAATTCGGTATTTATCGTGAAAAATAAATACCGGTATACGTATTTATCGTGAACGATAAATATACGGAAAATAGCAAAATGGTCTTTTCCCGTTAATTCTTCCGAATCTGGGATGCCACCGGAAACTGGAAAAGCTATCGGAACTAATCGGAAAGCTATGGAAAAGCTATCGGGAGATCTAGTACCGGTATACAGTCACGACAAATTCTAATGGTACAGCAATACGACGCCACGAATGGCTTACCCAGCGTTACGGACAGCAAAAGAAGACGACAACGACGCTTTTCAGCTTTCTTCAGCTTCAACTCTTCACATCAGTTCCTCGGCAAGCAAATGCACTCGAGCGCTTTTGTTCTGTTGTTGCGCTCGGCGCGGGTTTTCCACGCCGCGATAACTTTCGCGACTCAAACGAACGCAAATCGCGAGAAGAATACAATGAAAGTCTTCTTCTTTTTCCGATCGATTGAAGACTTTTCGATCGCTTGAAGACTTTCCGATCGTTCTTAACTGTCAAAAGTTCTAACGCAACGTTGACAAGACGCTGTCCAAGCACGACGTACGATTAAACGCAAGTGACGGATCGAAGTATCGAAGTCGAATGTGAAGGCTTAAGACAGCGCTAGCTTATATAAAGATTAGGTTGCTAGGTAACTAGGGGAGGAGGGGAGCGTAGGGGGAGAGGGGGGAGGGGAGGGAGGGTACTTTTACGCGACACGTGTACTGTAATCAGATTATACGATAGGCTATCTTTCATTTAAGCGAAATTAGGTCATACGCTTATAATGCGTACTAGTAATGACTAATAACTGTATGGACTTCATTTGATAACTTAAACTGTGGACGGTGCCAGAGTTTTCAGCAAATTATCCCGCTTTCATACGAGTTGTTGGACAATACAACGTGCCTGGAAACGTACTTGGAAACGTGTTTAGTTGCATGCTTGGACATCGCTTGAACATAAACGTAAATGACAAAATGAGAAAGACAAGACACGTGTGGCAATGATTGTAGCATTTATGTCCTTAATTGTGTCTTTTGTGCGTGAAAATTTTCTTCTTCTTGAATGGAAGGAAGCTTAGTTTCTTTTGTTTCCGAAGATCGATGACAATCACGTGGTCACGTGACATAATTTGATGGAATTGTATACAACCTGGTTGCGGTTGTCGTGTGATGGAAGCGTTACCTCGTGGTCGTCGCAATGGATGGAAATTAATGACGACTGGTGGTGCAGCAAGGGCTCAAGTGCTTGATTCTTGCCTCCTTATAGTACCCCCAGCGGAAAAGAACGCAATTCCACAGTTTGAAAAAAATGACCTGAATTGACTTCAGAAATAACTATGACCTTATATACTCTATCTTAAGCGTAAGCATAGACAGTTATGCAATATAATATAACTTGCTACAAATTAATATGAGGTCGCTGTTACGCGAACGTTCATAGACAGACAGAAAATGACAGTATGTTCAGACAATTAGAGACAGAATTGCATGCTACAATTAAAACGAAAGGTCAAATTACCCTAACATATCGCAGAGGTCGGGTAACTGTGAAATACGAACGCTAGGACAAAAATACGCGTCCTCTACGCAATACGAGATAATGGGTGCGAGATCCCCAAATAATTAAAGAAACCTAAGATTATTTAATAGTTACCATGTTTGCAAATTTTGAAACTATAAACGTGGTTTCCTAAGGAATGCGGTATCATATGATACGCTCCTATAAGCTAATCTCCTCCGCGTAATTACAATACGTTACATTACGAATGACGTTATTGTTAGGCAATGAAAACTGAAATGTGGGTGTATATTATGTGGAAAACGACAAGTAGCCTATATGACTTGTACCGTTAGAATAGGGTTCGGCAGATTCGACGGACGGACGGACGGACTAATCGACTGGACTAATGGGAGACAGCTCTCCCCGACGCTGACAGTCTTCGTCACTATAGAGCGTCGTTAAATAACCAGACTCGACTCGAGAATAGGGTTTTCAGTTTACAGTAGGTCTATACGAGCTCTGACTCGACTGTGACTGTTTTGGCGTTCCAAATCCGGTTGCGCGGCTGCTGATCCACACCACCGCGGCGGTGTGCGCGCGTAATACATACTGTATAAACGCCCGGAAAAACCGCGACTGCAGTGCTGGTCGGTAGGAGTGAACACAGTCGCATGGGAGAAGAATTGCTAGCGACGCAGCCCGGGGCAGGGGCGTTAATAGTCCGGCTGATGTTATACCTACAATATTAGGCCTACAAAGTACAAACTATGTACAATATTGCGCTGTCGCAAAACTATAACTGTCGCTGGTGATCAATCAATTTACGCGCAAACTAGTTCGTAACCGCACGGTAGACGATACGGACAAAAGTCGCCGACTTTTGTCCGTATCGTCTACCGTGCGGTTAAGTCGCACGAAAGTAACGTGTTTACAGTTTTTAACGATCGGCAGTGACTGTAAGAAAAACTCTCCCAGCAAGTAAGTAAGTAAACGTGGATTTATATAGCGCTTTATGTTAAAAACAAATCTAATTCTCCCACTAAGAAGACGCTACAGCTGAGCAAACCGCTGAGCAAACAAAAACGTTTTCAGGTCACGTAGAAGCCGGTCGTACCCAACCCAACAGCTGAGTCACTCAGACAGTGAATTCCACACTGCTGGACTGGTGGCGGAAGCGAAGGCACGAGAACCAAACGTGCTGCAACGAACACATGTTACAGTCAGTTGACGGACAGCACCAGGTCGCAGATGACGGTGCACTGACCGGCAACGTCGGAGACCGGGACGCATTGATCAGCGAGGTACGCTGCTGCTTGACCATGTAGACAACGGCGAACGGTCACAGCAAGCTTGTACTTCAGTCTTCACTCGCTGGGGCACAGTAATTGTGACGGTGCGCGATCGTCCAGAGTATGAGCAAGAACGACACACAAACCGCAACCGATTCAAGACATTCATCGGCAAGTAGGCTTCATCAGTGCTGTCAAACTAAATAATGTTTTCTAGTCACATAATCCCAATACTGTCGTTAAGAGACGTCCACAACTTTATTTAGATATTTTGCGCGCGCATACACAGACAGATGGACAGACTGAACCGATCTTCTCCGTTGTCGAGCAAGATAGAAATTCATATACTCGAAAAGGTTGGTGGCCCGAGAGACCACGCTTAAAGATTATGCGGCTAGGCCTATCCGTGAGTGATTTATGGTGCATCAAGTAGATGAAATTTGTATGACATTGACTAGTGACGTTGACTTTTGTACTAATCTATAGGCCAAGGGCGGTAGGCTTATAAAGCGGCCGAGAAGTCAATACAATTTTCGAGCGTTGATGAAGACGGCTGCTGCGGCTGCAGTCTGGATATGAGTTGTTTACAGTCGACGGAATGCGACTGCACATCGCTCGATTGGTGGGTGGTCAGACCGCTGACACAGTGAAGCTAGTTGGCAGTAACGCACGCTTGCAGGCTGGCTGCGTGGTCTCTGATACTGGATGGCCGATCGATAACATACACAACGGGCACTGTTGTGTCCCTAGTGACTGTCAACTCAAACTGTTCATTGCACCATGAACGTGCCGAGGGAATGAAGTTATATAATCATCATTATGCACTCAGACGGAGGAGGAGGTACACAGCGCGCGTTCAATCTCAATCAATCTTTATTCGCCGCAAGGTGACATAACACGAACATACGCAGGCCCGCACCCACACAGGTCCACACACGATAAAACTTAAAACCCAAATATAAACCATAAAATGCGGAATCGAATTTTTGCGCTGGTACTGAAAACCAAAGACAAAAAAAACTAGAGAGAACGTGCAAGAAACACAAAAATATCGTACGACAAATAAACTGAATCTGTTGAAAATATACAAATATAAAACGTTCAAACAAAAATCTAAACAAGCTGACACCAGCTCACATTTAAGAACTACTCGTGTGATCAGTGTTCGCCGTGACAGACAATACAGCACATAACAGTTTTGATACACTTCACATTGCACGGCACAGTCATCACTGAGCAGAACGTTGTTTGTTACACAGACGGAAGGACGAGATAATACAACTGAGTGGCTGTGTTCGAATATCAACTCCTATCAGTTGTCGGACGCGCGGTCCTACATGTACAAATTCGTCGTGGTCCGGGCTGGGTGTAAGCTACTATCCGAAGGAACGCACACGCCAGTGCGAACGCGGACACGCAAGGCGTTACGGCGCTTTCCGTTACAGACGACAACGACGACGAGGACGAAGTGGCGAGAGACCGTGGCACGGCGCACGGCACTCGGTCACACGCTTCGACGCACGTCGTTCTGTGCCGCAGCACGTCGCCGACTGTCTTGCCGGCAAGTCGGTCGGGTGAGGCACACTGTGCGATGTGGTTGACGCGCAGAGCCACAGCGGTGTCGCTTAGACGCCGCAGCGCACCCAGCAGCGGACAGTCACAACGCAGAGGATTGCCCGCCAAGTCGACGTCGACCAGCGTCCAGACGGCCACCAGAGAGCAGAGCTTCGGCTGCGTCAGAGCGTTGTGGTCAAGGCGCACGTGCTTCAGGCCCGTCCAGTCGGTCACACCCGGAGAACGGGTCAGCGCCCGCGGCTCGAGTCCACAGAAAGCTCGGCTGTCGAGAGTCAGCGGGCCGCCGCCGTCAGAGCTGCGGTTGAAACGGTTTGCGCCGAGGTCGACGTACTCGAGGAAGGCGGAGGCTGCGAACGCCGACGCACCGACGTAGTGGATCCTGTTGTCGCGCAAGATGAGTCGCCGTAACGCCGGCAGCGACCCAAGTGCCCCAGAAGGCACGTGACTAAATTCATTTCCTGTCAAGTCGAGCTCCAAGACCGCCGGAAGTGCGTTGTCGCTGGCCGTCGGCGAGCCAATGTCGACGAGATTGTTGTAGCGCATGCGCAGAATGCGTAGTCGTATCACATAACGAAACACAATGGCTAGCTTGATTCTGACGAGCCTGTTGTGTGACATATCCACGATTTCCAGTTCCGGTCCCACACCTCGGAAGGCGTCGTCGTCGATTGACCAGATGTCGTTACGATCCAGTCTGTAACATGTAGAACAGCACAGGACTGGTTATTTTGCAATGTGTTGTTGTTAGGCCTACATTTACGTGTTATGTACGCCAGGGGCGTAGATCCTGAGGGGGTTGAGGATCCTGACCTCCGGAAAATGTGTAGGAGGATAAGAGTATGTTTTGACCCCCTAAAATGTCACATTCTTTCATCCAAAACTGTTGTTGTATAACTCTACAAGTTTCACATCATAAAGAATGAAAGACTTCTGTCAAAAATGCAACGTAAAACTAAATTTTCGAGCGCCTACAGGCTGTCAGGAACCGGAATTGTTGAATGTTTGGAAATCACTGACGCAGGGTGTAATCTGAACCAGTTTGATGGCTTGACCTAACTGACCCTGACCCCTCAGATTTTACGATAGATCTACGCCACTGATATACGCTACACTGTAACTCATGTCTGTAGCTTTCGTCCCCGGGCAGCGTATGACTATACTGACCTGATATTTGTCTCCCCCACCACACCCGTTTCGGTGAGGGGTTATACAGACTAGCATGTCTAAAAATGTCGCCTAATTAATCTTCTGTAGCTTGAAGAAAGTAGAACCGATATTCATAGTTTTTGGCATAGTATCCCCAAACTCGTATCTTCTAAAGTCTAAACTCATGGATCATTCGCAATTCGAGATCCTGTTGCCGGTGTCTCAGTAGCCTGTGACGATTTGTTCCAACTCTTGCTTGGAAATCCTTTCAACTACTTTTGTTGTGCAGTACCATTTTTGGAAGATACAAACTGTAATCAAAATATAATCTTTACTAACGGCATGTTCACTAACATTGGCTTAACGCGTGAAAACGCGTCGTTTACTGCTACCGTGATGAACTGCAAAGTAAAGTATTATTATTTGCTGCCGGATATTAATAAATTTGATTTGATTTGATTTGATTTGAAGTATGATGAAGTGAGGTGCAGAGAAATTATTCACGCCATGAGTTGCAGGATATAGTAAGCGAAAAAATGAACATCGTTTCTTTAAGCTATAGAAGATTAGATGAGCCACATATTTCCCAGAATATATTGCAATTTTCACGCCGCTATAACAGCGCGGTAGACACAGTGGCCGCGAACGGCAGTTGTTTCATTGTTTATATTTACATAGTCTGAGCTAACTGAAGGTGGCCACTGCCAGAAGTGGCCAGACGGCATTTACATCGCATTTATCAACAACCTTGAGCTCGAAAACGTGCATAACAAGCTGTAGGCGGGCGGCCGCCACGATTGCCTCCGCCCAATGTCGACAGGCAGCTGCTCGCTCTGGGCGGTGGCGTAGACTATGTTGTCGTCCATATAAGTTAAGAAGTGACTTGAACAACCAAAGCGGCCTAGTGACCTTGACCTTTGACCTTTTGACCGTCCGAGTCACGTGTGACGTGGGCTACCTCTGTGCCAATTTTAGTCTTCCTAGGCCTCTCTGTTCTCGACTTAGGCCTGATGTACGCGACAGACAGACAGACAGACGTCAGACAGCATCATCGCTTAATGCCCCCGCCTAGGGG